>Ga0114933_10000641_pt1 | contig 41949 bp, 41 predicted proteins | sample 4SBtaG_FD_89691 | JGI IMG/M metagenome (GOLD analysis project Ga0114933, IMG submission 89691) | Deep subsurface microbial communities from Kolumbo volcano to uncover new lineages of life (NeLLi) - 4SBTROV12_W25 metaG | ecosystem: Environmental > Aquatic > Marine > Volcanic | place: Kolumbo... | reverse complement strand
GGACTCGTTGCACAGTCTGGATAGTGCGAGCGGCTTCGAACCGCTAGGTCGAGGGATCGAAGCCCTCCGAGCCCTTTAGATTATCTTATTAAGTAAATAATTTCTCAGCATGATGAAATGAAGGTATCTCCATTCAAACTTGGATTAGTTTTGGTAATTATAGGAATAGTTTGGACAGCATTCATTTTTGATGAGACCGAAAAGAAATATGACTCAATTATTCTAAAACAATCTAATTCTTTTGAAACAAAATTAGTATTTTCAGGTATAGATATTGGATTTTACAAATTATACATGCCTGAATTTGCAGGAGAAGAAATTTTTGTTCAGATACTAGATCCTAAAGAAAATGTAATTCAAGAACAAATGATTCAAACAAAAATGTCAGTAGGGTATTTTGATTTTAATCAAAATGGAGAATATACAATAAAAATTACAAATATTGCAAAGAATTCAATTGACATACAAATAGAATTTGGTAATACAAATTCTCAAAAAATGTATCCTTCAGGAATCATGATACTTGTAGGTGCGATTGTAATGATGGTAATGTCATATATGAAAATAAAAAATTATAATATAGAACAACCTGAAGAGAATATCTCATAGATCTGAATGCATTGGATTGTATGTCCAAAAAATAATACTAGATTAAAAATCAACCAAGTTGTAAAAAACAAAAATGCTATAATTGAGAAAGGAAGAAATATTTTGAGTTTAGTATGTTCTCTGTTTTTTAGAATTATAACTGCTCCCAGTGATGCAAGTACTAAACCTAATTCAAGTGGTTGATGTGACCATGAAATTAGTCCATCAATTCCAAATAAATCATGAGACAATGAATCACCAAATCCTGAAACAATTTGTAATACAGATCCTATAATGACTAATTTTATTCCAGTTTTTAGAGAACCATGAACTGATTTTCTAATAATTAACATACTTCCCATAATTGCAGCACAGCTAGTCAAAGACACTCCAAAGTATACTACAATGTGAGATGGGCTCCAGAAAAACTCAGGTTCTTTTTGGAGGTGAGAAATTGCATCCCAAAATCCTGCTGAAACTATAATGATTGGACCAATTACTGCTAAAATTGAAACTAGTGAAACTAGTGTACTTGATTTAACAAGTGTGGAATTTGAAAGTCTTTGGATTAATTTCATTTTGCTTCTTATCAATAATTGGGATATTTGAAATATTGTAAAGATATCAATAAGAAAAATTCAACGGTATGAGTAATTTTATGAATTAACTATATTAGATGAAACAAAGTAGAGAAAATATGAGTCCAGGAATAGGATTAATGAAAAGACGTCTTGAGAAAGAGAAAGATGCTATTGCATTAGCCATTTCAGGAATAGCAAAAAAATATGATGTGAAACCTGAAGATATCAAAACATTGGAAACAAAATATCATGATGATGCTGGTGATTGGTATGTTGCACTAGGATGGGATGAAAAAAAGGCAATTATTCAAATGGATTCTGTATTAGGAACAATTATAGAAATTAAAGAAATTTAATTATCAATGTTATTAAAAATATCATGACTAGTGCAATTGTTCTTGGGGGATCACGGGGAATTGGAAAAGCAATTTGTAATTCACTCAAATCTATAGAAATTGATGTTTTTGCAGCATCAAAAAATGATATTGACACTTCAAATTTAGAAAATGTTAAAAAATTTTTAGGGAATCATAGCCAAACAGATATTCTAGTTTTGAATACAGGGGGTCCAGCTCCAAAACCATTCTCAAGTATTACTGAAGAAGATTGGAAATTATATCATAATCAATTATTTTTGGGATTTGTTACTATGTTACAAAATATCAAAATCAATAATGATGGATATATTTTTTTGATTAGTTCTAGTGTAATCAAAGAACCTAATTCCAAACTAATAATTTCATCTGCATATCGTGCAGCTTTTGTTGAGGTATTCAAAGTGTTGAGTAAAGAATATGCAAAAAATAACATTAGTTGTATCAACATTGCACCAGGGCCAATAAACACAGATAGAACTCACGAATTAATAGAAAATGTTAAAGAATTTGAAAAAACACTACCTATGAAACGACTGGGAGAGCCAGAAGAAATTGGAAATTTTGTTAAATCAATTATTGAAAATAACATAAAATATCTTTCAGGAGTCACAATAAACTTTGATGGTGCAAATTCAAATCACATATTCTAAAGTAAACATCTAAGAAGTTATTAGTACAGAATACATTTCTAATATATGACAGAATGGAGTACTCTAAGAGCCAGATTTCCAGATGATGAATTTAATGAAATTGAGAGAATAAAAGAACAATATGGATTAAGTTATAATGAAATAATTCGTTCTGGAGTAAAATTCTATGTTGGTTTAACAATGGCAAAAGAATTAGTTGGTGATGCACTTGAAGAAAAAGATATCATGATTGGGGGGAAAAATTTAGGGGAGATTTTAAACAGCCCAGACTATCAAAGAAATTTAGAACAAAAAGTTTCAAAATTAGTGAAAATTATGATATGGGAATTTTTTGAAAAAGGAATGGACTTTAAAGAAAAAACAAAAAATATTAGAAAAGAACGTAAAGTGGGTAGACCGAAAACAAAGAAGAAAGTGGGTAGACCTAAACAGGGATTAGATTAAGATTATTTTTTAAATTCAACATTTGGCGTATCAGGTTGACCAGCAATTGCAATTAATCCACCATCACGTAATTGTTGTAATAATTGCATGACTTCTTTTTCAACTTGCTTTCTTTGCAATCCAGTTTGTTGCGCAAAAACTTCTACTAATTCAGTTACTTTACGTTCTCCATTACAAGATTTCCAAAAGTCAACAATTGCTTGATTAACCATAAATCCTTGTTCATGTTCATTTGCTAATACCATAGAACCATCTTCTTGTTGTACAAGTTTTCCGACCCCTTGAGGTAAGGCTGTTTCATAATTTATTGGTGCAGGAGTATTCATAGCAGCTCCCATATTTTTAATTTTTAATTTCCCCTCTTCAGTCATTTTATCCATCGACCATGCAGGTTCCCATACAATATCTATTTTGACATTATTTACTCCAGGAACTTTTTTAGCAAATCTTGTAGCATCTTCAACAAGAGTCTCATGTAATGGACAACCCTGTGTTGTCATTGTCATTTTGATGTTAACGTCATTATTTTCAGTAACATCAATTCCATAAATTAATCCCATTTCTACAATGTTTAATGGAACTTCAGGATCCATACATTGTTTTAATGAATCTTCAATTGCTTGGGCAGAAACAGTACTCATATTGTAAACGGCAGTTTGAAAAACAATAAAAACTTTCTAATTATTAGCTTCAAATAATTTTTGAATAGATTCCTCATATGGTGCTTTAGCCACACCTTTTTCAGTAATTATTCCAGAGATTAGTTCAGGAGGGGTCATGTCAAATGCGGGGTTAATCACCCCAATGTCATCAGGAGCAGTTTTTTTCTCACCAATGCCTGTTACCTCAGATCCTTTACGCATTTCAATTATTACGTCTTCAGCCTTTGTTTCTAAATCAATTGTAGATAGTGGGGCTGCAACATAAAATGGAATTCCATGTTGTTTTGCCATTGTTGCTACCTGATAAGTTCCAATTTTGTTAAAGACATGACCAGTCTTTACAATTCTATCTGCACCAACTACAACTTTATTCACTAATCCATTGGCCATAGAATAACCTACAGCAGTGTCAGGAACTAAACTGACATCAAATCCATCATGCTTTAATTCAAATGCTGTCAGTCTAGAACCTTGTTGAATCGGTCTTGTTTCAGTAGCAATAACTTTAACATTTTTTCCGCTTTCTCGAGTTGCTCGAATTACACCTAGTGCAGTTCCATATGCTACAGTGGCTAATGCACCTGCATTACAATGAGTCATTATAGTATCATTATTATCAAAAAGAACTGAACCATTCTTTCCCATAGCTTTGTTTATTTCAATATCTTCATCTGCCATTTTTTTAGCAGTAGAAATTACTAACTCTCTAATTTGTTCAACTGTATTTCCAGTCTTTGCAACATCCATAATTTTTTCTAATCCCCAACCCAAGTTTACTGCAGTTGGTCGAGTTGCAAATAGTATTTTTTTTGCATTTTCTAAATCTGATAATAATTCATCTTTTGTTGATGCTTTGCTTTGTAAAACAGCTAATGCCAATCCAAATGCTCCAGAAACTCCAATTGCCGGAGCACCTCTAACTATCAAAGTTTTGATGGCATTTGCAACTTGATGAAAATCATCATATTCTACAAAGATTAATTCATTTGGTAATTTTGTTTGTTCAATCATCACGACTTTGTTATCTTTCCATTCAACAGTTCTAAGAGAAGAATCAATTACAATATTTTTGTCCATAAAATGAAAATTTTTTATCCATATTTAAAATAATTAGTTTGTATTCAATGGAACTTTATATCACCAAAAATTTTATGTTGATTATTGATTGATCTATCATTATTAGAGAAATTTGATTCTCAAGGAATGCATAAAGTATATGATATATGGCCAAAAATTGCTAAAGAAAGCTATTTTTCAAATTTATCTCTAGTAGAATATGAGAAATGTTCTCATATTGTTTTCGCAGGAATGGGTGGTTCTGGTGCAATTGGAGACATATTTTCGGCGATATTATCAAAAACAAGTACTCATGTAACAGTTGTAAAAGGATATCACCTTCCGAAAACTGTTACAAGTGATTCTGTTGTAGTTATCTCTAGCATATCAGGAAATACAATTGAAACAATTTCAATGCTTGAAAATGCTATCAAATTAAAATCAAAAATTATTGTTTTTTCTGATGGGGGCAGAATAAAAGATATTTGTCAAGAAAAAAATATTCCACATAGAAATATCAAAAAATATCATTCACCAAGGACATCATTTACTTCATTTTTATATGCAATGTTACATGTGTTAAAACCAATAATTCCAATTGAAGAAAATGATATAATACAATCAATCAATAAAATGGAAGACCTTTCAATTAAAATAAATTCAAAAGAAATTACCAAAGAAAATCCAGCTATTCAAATATCTGAGTGGATAAATGACGTTCCTGTAATTTATTATCCTTGGGGATTAGAACCAGTAGCAATAAGATTCAAAAATTCTTTGCAAGAAAATTCAAAAATTCAGGCTGTAATAGAAGATGTGATTGAATCATGTCACAATGGAATTGTAACATGGGATAAGAAAAATAATTTTCAACCAATTTTAATCAGAGGGCAAGAAGATTATGATAAAACTAAAGAACGATGGGAAATTTTAAAAGAGTTCTTTAATGAAAAAAATATTAATTTTAAAGAAATTGTAAGTGAAAATGGGAATATTCTTACAAAAATTATTTGTTTAATTTATCTTTTGGACTATGCCAGTATCTATCTTGCGGTAAAATTAGAAACTGATCCTACGCCTGTAAATGCAATAGAGTACATCAAGAAAAAGCTAAATTAATAAAAATATTCCATAGATATTAAATTATGAATTATATTTTCCTTAAATTAAGATTTACGAATAATTAGAATATTTTTAAAAAAAAGGCTAAAATCCTAAGAATTTGAAATGGTTATCAATTTTGATTTATCTGAATTAGTCATTAGACTATATTCTTTCATTCAAAATAATAAATATATAATAAATTTAAAAATTATTTCTTTTACCAATTGTTAAAAGTGAAGTATTTTTAAAATTATTTTCATTTAGAATATTTCTTCCATCAAAAATTACAGTAGGTTTTTTTGTTTTCTTTAGAATTTTTTCATTTAGTTTTCCATATGCTTTATGATCTGCAGAAATAAAAATTAGATCAGAATCAATAATGGCTTCTAAAAGATCTTTTGTAAGAATTACATTTTGTGGAAGATCTTTGTCTTCAAAAATATATGGATCATGGACTATTACATTACATTGTTTTTTTAATAATTCATTCACTACAGTATATGTTGGAGATAAACGAGAATCGGTAACTTCTCCTCTAAATCCTAAACCAAGTACTGCAACTTTAATCCCTTTAGCATTATTTTTTAAAAGAGAAAGAGCTTCTTTTACACATTTTTTTGGCATCTCATCATTAATTTTTCGCGAATATTCAATTAATTTTACATGCTTTCCAATTTTTTTAGATGATTCAATTACAAACCGAGGATAAACAGGAATGCAAAGACCTCCAACACCAGTTCCAGGATAATGAAGATGGCAAAAAGGTTGTGAATTTGCACCTTTTCTTGCATCCCAATAATTTACCCCAATTTGTTCACAATAATCAGATAATTCATTTGCCAATGCAATGTTAACATCTCGATAAACACCTTCAAACAATTTTTCAGCCTCAGCATTAGCTAAAGAGGTCATTTTCAAAGTACCTTTTTTAGAAATAATTTTTAATAATTCGTCTGCAAATTTCAAACTTTTAGGACCATATCCTGAAACTATTGCAGGGTAATTCTCTTCAATATCAGCTAAAGCACGGCCTTCAAAAATTCTTTCAGGATTGTAAATCAAGTTAAAGTCTTTTTCAGCTTTTAGTTTGCTATGTTTTTCAAGTATTTGTTTTACTAATTTTTCAGTTGTACCTGGGGGTAAGGAAGGACAAATAACTACAGCATCTCCTTTTTTGAGTCCTTTTGAAATAGATGTTGTGGCAGAAATTAATGCATTTAGATTTATTTTGTTTTGTTTTATATCTACAGGTACAGCTACAAATTTAATTGAAGATGATAAGGAGGCATTAATTCCATCATTAGTTAATGTTAATTTATTTTGTTTTAATGCTTTTGTAAATGTTTTTGAGATATTAGGTTCTTTTTTGTGTGAAGAACCATTTTTAATTTTAGATAAAAGATCTTTTGAGATATCTACTCCAATAATAGTAGCATCTTTTCTTAACCAAGCTGCAGCGATAGGACCCCCAACATTTCCTAATCCATAAATTGAAATGATTTTTTTTCCATTTTTAATTTGTGTTTTTAATGCAACCAACGATAAGACTCTTTTAATCTAGTAATTTAATCTAGTGATAAAATCTTTGATTAAAAGAAATGATTCTAGATATTTTTGAGCCATTCTATTGTTTGTTTTATTCCTTCTTCAACAGGTGTTGAAGGAATACGACCAAAAGTAGATGATAGTAATTCAGGGTCAGATACAAAATTTCCAATTTCACCAGGTCTAGGTTCCTTGAATTCTATTTCAGGAGTTATACCCATGGTTTCAGATAGGATGTTTATAACATCTAAAATGGATGTTCCTTTTCCTGTTCCCATGTTGAATATTTTGTTATCGTGTGAATTTTCATTTAAAGCTCTATCAAAGAATGGTATAATATCTTGGATAAAGACATAGTCACGAATTTGATCACCTTTACCAAAAACAGTTAAGGGTTGATTTTGAGTTATTCGCGAGTATAGAGAAGGAATTAGTCCGTTTTTTTGATAAGGCCCATAAATATTAAAAAATCTGAAAATGACATAATTTAGATTGTAAAGTTCATGATAGAGGCGTAAATAATGTTCAGAAGTTAATTTTGTTATTCCATAAGCAGTTTTAGGAGTAGCGATGTGAGACTCTGAGACTTTTGGGGTTGTGGGTTCTCCAACCAACGATGATGCAGAAGTAAAAATAACTTTGTTGATGTTATTTTTTCTACAGGCTTCTAGAATATTCAACAAACCAATAATGTTTACTTGGGCATTTTTTATTGGCCCCTCAATGGAAGAGGTTAAAGAATGAGCAGCTAAATTGATTACAGCATCAAAATTTTTGATTATTTTTTCCGTATTTTCAAAATCAGTAATGTCAATTTTGGAGTAATTTTTATGAAGACTAGAATCCATTACATCTGCACAATGAATTTCATTTTTAGGACTTAATCCTTCAACAAGATTATTTCCAACAAATCCCTCAGAACCAATAATTAAAACTTTCATGTTAGACGTTCAAAATCAGCTATAAAAAATCTTACCTATTGAATTAAAAGAAAATCAAGAAGGAGTTTGAAGTTTCTATTCAAACTATAATTTTTTTGAGCTAGAAATCTCTTTTGTGATAAATAGTCTATACCATATTTCAAGTGCCAAAATTGAAATTAAACGATTCAGGTAACGAATATCACCATCATTTTCTACTTTTTCAAATGAACGAATAACCCAATTGTGGTTAATAATTTTTTGAGAATAAATATTACTATCAGATTCTAGCAAATAAGATTCACATATTTTTTTACCTTTTTTCTTCCAGTCAAGATATAATCCAGGAGAAAAGCCATGTTTTTCATCTAGATGTTCAACTCCCAATCTTTTTGCAATTTTCCTAATTACTAGTTTCCCACGATTTTGTTTAATGTTATATTTATCTGACATAGCTAATGAATTACCAAATGAGATCACAGTTGGATCTAAAAATATTGACGAAACATTACAGTTATAGAATGAACCTATAGCTTTTGCAGTAGGAATAAAATCATAAATCAATTTTCCGTTAAAATCAGTCAATATCACCTGTTGAAGTGGGGATAATGGATTTGAAAAATATGGTTTGAAATAATTGTAAATATCATTCCATTTGAAAGGGATTTTTTTACCAAAAATAGTTTCTTGATCAGGAACCCAATCTCTATTATGACACTCAAGATAATTAATTGTTTTAATCAGCCAATTATTTTTTGGTCTATGTAAATTCAAAAATTTTCCATAACGAAATACATAACCTGCAAAAATTTCATCTGCAGCATCACCAGTAATTAATGAATCACTATATTTTTTAGCTTCTTTAGCAATTAGATGTTGATAAGTATTCCATCTAGGTTTTTTTGAAATGGAAATTATTTTTGGCATAGTTGTAAAAATTGAATCCATTTTTATGGTTTTGAATTTTGCATCAAAATTAGAAGCAATTTTTTTAGCTACAGGAGATTCATCGAATCGTCCTTCAAAAACTCCAGTTAAAGCAACAATTTTTTTCTTAGGAAAACACTTTCGTAAAAGACCAAGAGATACAGATGAATCAATGCCAGCACTTAAAGAAATTGCAATCGTATTGTTTTGTTCAAATCGTTTTTGAATTGATGTTTCAAGAATTTTTTGGGTATGTAAACCAGCAGAATCATTATTGTTTGAAGTAATATTTTTCCAATTTATAGAAGGAATCAAAGGTTTATCTTCAGGATTATATCTTATGGTAAGAAAATTTCGAATTAATGTTTTGTTAATTTTTTGTACCATTCTAATTTTATCTATAATTATTTCCTTAAAACACTTTCATTGAAAAGATCATTAACGTTTTTTTCTCTTATTCATTAGAGTTACAGATTTTGCCGGATTGCCCACGACTGTTTTTCCTTTAAGAATATTTTTTGTAACTACTGAACCCATTCCAATTGTTACATCATCTTTAATTGTTAGAGAATCACGAATGATTGAACCCATTGAGACAAAAACATTATTTCCCAAAGTTGTTCCACCAGCAATTACTGTTTGAGGGAGAATAATACAATTTTGGCCAATGCCAACATTATGTCCAATATTTACCAAATGTCCAATTTTACTTCCGGAACCAATTGTAGTAAATGATAGAGTCCCTTTCATAATACATGAATTTGCTCCAATTTCTACATTATTTAGAATTTTTACACCCCCAACCTGTGGAAATTTTTCCCAATTATTGGATTCATCTTTTTCAAATCCATAACCATCTGCGCCAATAACAGCACCTGCATGAATTTTTACATTATCAGAAATTTTTGTATTTTCATGTATAATTACTCCAGGTTCTATAACACAGTTTTTTCCTATAGTTACGTTGTTACCAACATAAACAAATGGGCCAATTTGTGATGTTTGATGAATTGCTTTTGATTTTATTATTGCTTTCTTATCAATTCCCAAAAAAGTAGAATCTGAAAAATATTTTTCAACACATCGTAAAAATGATAATCTTGGATTATTTACAAAAATTAGAGTTTTTGAACCTAGTGTTAAATTTTTTGAAATCTTTTTGTGACAAATAATGACAGATGCTTTGGATGATGAAATAATTTTTTTAGCATTCGAGTCATAAGTGGTACAAAATGTTAAATCATTAGGATTAGAATCAGTTATCGGATTTACTCCTTTCACAATTTTATCAGTTTTTCCTTTAAATTCACAATTCTTTTTACCAATAAAATTGATAATTTTTGCTGCAGTAGTATTCATCAAGTTGTTAATACCTATTCACTGTATAATACAATAATTTTATAATGTTTTATACAATCGAATGAATTTTGATGATGACTCTACAATAGTCATAAAAGACAATGTGAAAATTGGAAATAATGTAGAAATTGCACCTTTTACGATAATTAAGAGTAATGTATCGATTGGAAATAATGTAGAAATCAAAGAATTTACAAGAATCGATAAAGGAGCCTGTATTGGAGATAATGTTCAGATTAGAGGACATAGTGTAATATGTGAAAATATGGTTATTGAAGGAAATAATGATCTAGGGCATGAATTAGTTTGTACAAATCACATATTCTTAGCTAAATTTAGTAAAAAAATTGAAGATGTGGTAAAACCTCCCATAATTAGATCTGGGGCATCAATTGGAGCTAGAGTACTTTTAATGCCAGGTGTAGAAATTGGTAAAAATTCAATTATCGGGGCAAATTCTCTGGTTAACAAAAATATTCCAGATAATGAAGTATGGTTTGGTTCACCAGCTAAATTTATCCGAAAAATTAAACCTGAAGAAAGTATAGTATAAGTTAATTTTTAGATTTTAAATCATTAAGATATTTAGCATGAATTTTTTTTGCAGTATTAACTTCTGATTTCCAAAAAGCTACAATCCCATTCAAGGTTTTATCTATATTCTTTGGAGTTTTTTCCCACCATATAGGATGTATTAAAATTTGTAAGGTTTCTTCTTCTCCAATATGATTACACATACATCTAGAACGCCAATTTTTTACACTATCAGAAATGTATGATAGATTTTTGAAAATTTTTGATTCTCTAGCATCAAAAACATCATGAAAAATATTTTTGAGTTTTGGAGACACAGTAGGATTATGTTGTGCCACTATGGAAATTTTTTTCCCCATAATCCATTCTAATTGTTTTATTTCTTCTTTTAATTTTTTATGTGGGGATTTTTCTTTTGAAAGTTCAGTACTGTCATAATGTAATCCTATTTCATGACCAAGGTTTTGGATTTCCTTTAAATGAGAAGTATTAATTATAGAATATGGATTATAGAATTGTCCACGTAATAAAACAAAATAAGTTGATTTTATTCCCATTTTAGATTCCAATTTTGCCATCTCTAGTGCTTTTTCAATGGAATAATCAATATCGTGTCGTAGAAGTATAACATTGGTTTTTTTGGAAGATTTAATAAATTCAGAAAATGTTAGAAAAGTATATTTTTTTTTTCCATATTCCAAAACTTCTTGATAATGTCTAATTGAAAAATCACATTTGAATTTCATTTTAATGCAGGTTTAATTTTTCACGGATATTAATAATACTTTCATCATTCAAAATGCTAGAATAAACAATTTTCAATTTTTTAGTCACTATTTCAGGTGAGTGATGTTTTAAAACCCATTCTCTACTTTTCTTTCCAATCTCATTTCTAGTTTGTTTATCTTTCAACATATCTAATTTTTGTGAAACACTCTTTGGATCAATTGCCCTTATAGCTGGAATTTCATCACCATATAGTCTGTTATGTAATTCGTCATCTACAGAAATCAACATGGGTTTCTGACATGACATTGCTTCCAAAGTTGTAGCCCCAATGGAACCAGTGATACCAAACTGATCTGCAACAACATCACAGCGATTGTAATATTCCAATAGTGTCGTCGAATCTAGTCTTTTCTCAATTAAATTGACATTTTTTTCTATTCCTAATTTAGAAACTAAGTTCCTTGCTTTATCTTTATCAGGGCCAAAATTCAGTATAACTAAAATTGAATTGGGATTATTTTTAACAAATTCTGCAAATCCTTGAACAAGAATATGATTTTTCTTTCCTTGCCAATTTTGTCTAGTTGGATGAAATATTACAAATTTATCATCCACTAGTTTTTTATCAAAATGTTTTGGCGAAAAAAAATCGGTATTCCACATTATTGGCATAAAAATTGAATTATTTATTTTAAATTTTGAAACTAGCTTAACATGATCAGCTTGACTTAAAATTATTAATTTTGCTTTTTTATATGCTCGTCTTAACAAGATTCCTCTAATAGAATTAGATAAAGCTAATTCTCTAAAATCGCTTCCTTGAGTTTGCACAATGAATGGTTTTCTTGATACATAAGAAAATATTGGTAATTCAACATATGCATGAATTAAATCATATTGTTTTTCTCTCATTTTTTTAACAATATGGAATTTCCAAGAGGATTTTTTTTTATCATAAAAATAAATCCATGAAGGTAATTGGTTATTTAATGAAGAATCAAATTTGAGAGGATCAGAGCCCATGGGGGGATTTGTTTCCATTAATAATTCAGAATCTATTGCTTTTTGACGAAGATACTTTGCATTAACATACCCAAGGTTCATCATATTTCCAGCATGTAATATTTTCATGAATGTTGTTAGATTTCATCATTATTAAATTCATGAAATTTTTTGTAATTAAAAAAAAATAAAAATAAATCAATAGGAACTAAGTTAAAATAAATATGATTTTTGAAAAAATTATTCTACAAGTTTACTCAAATAGTTTTTTCAGTTCTGAATAATAGGATATGAATGATGAATAATCTGTTTAGACGTAGTATTGTTAAAATGAACAAAATATTCCATCGGGCTACATCGTTTATGAGAGTAATGCCAGATTTTCTTGTAATTGGAAATTCTTTTTGTGGTAAAACTCTCCTATATGATTATATGATTCAACATCCGTTGATAATAAAAAATCTTAGAGAGGAAACAGCATTTTGGGGTTGGTATTATTCAAAAGGAATAACATGGTACAAGTCAAATTTCCCTACAATATTTCACAAAAAATTTCTTGAGGCAAAATATGGGGAAAAATCACACGTTGGGGAAACCGTAAATATACCATTTAGAGATCGACCTGAACAAATTCACAGTATTCTACCAAATTCAAAAATTATTGTTATTTTAAGAAATCCTGTAGATAGATCATATGTGAGATATTTAGCTGATGTTAGAGCAGGAGAAGAAAAAAGAACATTTGAAGAATCAATAGAGAACCCAAAACCAAAAACAGGAATTTTAAAGGAAATGAAAATGAACAAGATCGAAGGCGTAAATGAAGATGATTCATTGTACGTTACTGGAAGTATATACTATAATGATCTAAAAAGATGGGGAGAGTTTTTTCCACTAAAAGAAATGCTTTTTTTATCTAGTGAAGAATTAATTCAAAATCCTCTTAGAACTGTGAATATGGCTTTGGAGTTTTTGGAACTTGAACCCTTAAAATCAATTAAAAAAATTGGAAAAGATTTAGAGAAAAATTCGGAAGAAATGAAGATAGATACTAGAGAAAAATTGCAAAAAATATTTGAGCCACACAACAAAAAGCTTTTTGAATTAATTGGAAATAAATTTAATTGGAAATAAATTTACAGTCATAAAAATTAAATTTCATTACAATCTAAACAATTTTGTCTACAAAATAGATTAATTAAAAAATGAATCAATTTAGACTTGTGAGATTCGAAACAAAAATATCATCAAATGTAGATAAAGAAGATTGGAATAATCAATTAAAACAGAGTACGGTATCAACAGCATCTCAAATGGCAGATTGTTTTCTTCCACATCAATTAACATATAATTCAAAGCCATTTTTTATCACAATATCAAATTCTTTAGGTGAAATTGTTGGTCAACTATCTACAATTATTCATTTTACAGATTATGGATTAAAAACAAATATCATTTCTAAAATGCTTAATTCAAAATTTAGATTCGGAACTATTCTAAGATGGTCACACGGTCCAATTATTTATGATATGGATAATGCTGAAGAAATAATTTCTAGTATTTTAAAAGCAGTTGATACAATTGCATTAACAAATCATGTCAATGTAATAAGCGGTACTTCACCACCACAAGTTGAAAATATGCCTATAGGAATTTTTAAAAAAAATGGGTATGAAGTCAAAAATTGGATTACTTATGTTACAGATTTAGAAAGAGATATTGATGATGTTTATCATGCATTACATAATAAAACACGTTATGATATTAGAAAAGGGGAGAAATCTAATTTAGAATTTGAAGTTTCAACATCAAGAGAATCAATGGACTATTATCTTAAAATTAAATATCCAGATAAAAAAATACAAGAAAAAATTAAAACAAAATATGATAAATTTAATGATAATATATGGAAATCATTAGTACAGAATGGATATAAAAAAAATTTTGTTATAAAAATTAATGGAAAACCTGAAGCTGTAATAACAAATTTTCTTTTCAACAGGAATGTTTCACAAGTTGGAGTTTCTACATCAAATAACAACAAATACACGGGTACGTTTCTTACATGGAATGCAATTAAATGGGCATCAGAAAATGGGTATAGGACATATGATGTTGGAGGAGCAAATCCAAATCCAATTTCATCAAAAGAAAAAGGAATTGAACTTTTTAAATCTAAATGGGCTAGTAAAAAAATTAATTATTATATTTGTACCAAAATAGTTGATAAAAAGAAATACAGAATTTCGCGTATAATTAAACAACCATCGACTATCAAAAATAAACTAAGGAAAATTTCAAAGGAAGTATAGAACAATATGGAAAGTAAAATAAATAATGAGGAATTTGAAAATTTACTAATTATGAATGTTGTGAGAAATAATGCTTAAGAAAGTTTTAGAGATTTTTAAGAAAGTGGGAATAGATCATTTTTACGGAGATTTTTTTGATTCTAGATTTTATATTTCTCATCTTTTATCAAAAATGCAATTAAAAAATATTTTAGATGTTGGATGTGGTGCAGGTGTACTTTTAGAAGCTGCACCAAATTGTTTTAAGGTGGGTACAGATCTTTCATTTGAATCTATCAAACAGGCAAAAAAGCTAAATCCAGGAATAGAATATATTCAGAGTGATGCTCAATATCTTCCATTCAAAAACAAAACTTTTTCTACAATTACTGCTATGCATTTGTTTCCAGTTATTGACATTCATGGAGGGAACTGGAAATTATCTATTGGTGAGGTTAAACGTATTTCTAATGATTGCAGTACAATTTTCATAACGGGTGCAAATAGAACTAGTCGCCATTTTAAAAAAACTCATAAAATTGATGATAGAAAAAAATATTTGAAACATATTGATCAAGTTAAAGAATTTGAAGATGAGTTTGTAGTGACATTAGAAGGGTGGGGATCTCATTCAAGATACATCATGTTTCCGTTTAAAATAATTTATAAAATTCCAGATATACTAAATGAGAAATTAGGTATAGAAAAATTACTTTATAAAATTTCTAAATCAAAAAAATATCTTAAAGACGGAAGATCATACATCATAATTTGTAAATCTAAAAAATAATTTTAAAATTTCTATAATTGATCTGTAACATCTGTGAAATTATAAGGAGCCCCATGTTGACTAAGATAACTCTTATTTTCCAAAAGATCATAATTTCCTCCAAAGTATTGATTAAAAATTAGCCTAAAGGTGTTAACAGGGGTAATTCCTTCAGGTAAATCAGTATTATTACCAGGAAGACGAATTGCATTTAATATTTTCATTCTTTCGATTAATTTAGAATCACTATTAATGTGACCAGTAGATCCAGTACCATGATCTCCCATCATTATTATTATTGGTCCGTCATCATCTAGTGGAATATTTTCAAGAAATTCTAACATTTTTTTGTTAACAAATCGTACTTGATCCACATATCCTTCACCATCCCATTCATCAGTAACTTCAACAGTTTTTGATAATTTTACTTCACCGTTAGGACCAAAAATAAATGGTGAATGTGGTATTAGTAAATGTGAAAATACAAAGATAGGTTTTTCAAATTTATTATGTACATTTGGTAATTCTGATAATGCACATAGAATTTTATCTCTATGGGTTTCAAATAACATAGAATAAATTGGTTTTAGAATACTTGTTTTAATTAAATTAATGTTGAATTCTGAATTAATTGGATCATTACTTTGACAAAGTATTTCATCAGCTATAGTAATATCAGTTGAAAATTTATGGGATGAGCCTAAAACAATAATTTCGTATCCTAAAGATTTAAAATTATTCATAACTTCATTATTTTTAATCATATCATAAAGAGGATGTACGTTTTTACTATCCTTTCCTAATTCTTCACCAACATGATTAATGTAATTCATGTTAAGCACAGATGACATTACCTCAGTAGTTACAGGATAATTGGTATTTGCATCTTCAACTATATCAAAATCTTTGATTTTTAATTGATTTAAGAATTCAGAATTATCAAAATTATGTACTGAATTTAGAACAGATTCTCCAGCATAGGCATCTAGGAAAATAAAGTATACATTTGGTAAAGAATCAATGTTTGTTGTAGGTATTAGATCAGATTCATTTTCAAAATTCAATGAAGTATCGGTAAATGCAAAGGAGCTAATATTTACAAGAGTCATCAAAACTAACGCAATTGAAATACCATTTGTAATAGTAGTAGCATTATTTAGTAATTTTTGGGTTTTTACAAAATAGACTGTTGTAATTAAGAAAATGGAAGCAAATGGGATGATAAGATATCTATGTCTTGATAAATCTTCAAGCACTTCAATATCAGTTAAAATATTATGAATATGTCCATATGAAAAAAATAGGACTATTCCAATAGAAACGATCATTCCAGCCTTGTACTTATTTTTTAGAACTAAGCTTAGAAGTCTCCATATGCCAATACTAACAATGGGTACTAAAATTATAGGTAAAATTACCTCTTCATAATTCAAGGAATCAATATTTAATGTGAAAAGAAATAGTACTGGGAATATTGAAAATAAAATTGGATGAAAAATACGTTTATTTTTTGCATTCATAATTCATAACCAATTTTGAAAAATGTAAACCTATCTGTAAATTAATTAAATCAAAATATCTAATCAGTTAAAATGAAATGTTAATATAAAAAAATAAGATTAAAAATGCATATCTATTGACAGAAGCTCATTTTTCTACTAAATCATTTAAATAGGCAATACAGAAAATATTACTAAATTGAATTACATTAGGATTATTCCCATAGCTTCTATACTTGTAATTTTTGCAGGTAGTACAATTTCTGATGCTTATGCATACATTGATCCTGGTAGTGGAAGTGTAATAATTCAAGGGCTTATTGGAGCATTAGTTGGGGTAGGAATTGCCATCAAAGTATACTGGGCTAAAATTAGAATGGCAATAGAAACTAAATTCTCAAAATCTTAAAATGAAAAATCAAAGTGTTTTACCTAGTTCATTTAGAGATCCAAGTGGCTTTTTATTTTTACATAATACCGAATTATTTCGCCAAATAAATAATTCATATAGAGATGATTATGATTTTCTGAAAGATTCAGGTCTTTATGAAAAATTAATAGAAAAAAAACTGTTGTTGCCACACAAAGAAGTTGAAAATGTTGAAATATCTAACGATAAAGAATGTTATAAAATCATTAAGCCGGAAAAAATTAACTTTATTTCATACCCATATGAATGGAGTTTTACTCAATTCAAACAAGCAGCCTTAACAACTTTAGAAATACAGAAAATTTCTTTTGAATTTGGAATGTCATTAAAAGATGCAAGCGCATTTAATGTACAATTTTTTAAAGGAAGACCAATTTTTATCGATACTTTATCATTTGAAAAATATAATCAAGGGCAAATTTGGAAGCCTTATCGCCAATTTTGCCAACATTTTCTAGCTCCTCTTGCATTAATTAGTCATAAAGATATGAGACTAAATCAATTATTGCGAATCTATATCGATGGAATTCCCTTAGACCTAACAAGTGAATTACTTGGAAAAGGAACTAGGTTTAGTTTTTCACTTCTTTCACACATACACTTACACGCAAAAAGTCAAAAACACTATGAAGATAAGCCAATAGAAACTAAAGAAAAAAAGTTGGGGAAAAATTCGTTTGTTGGATTAATTGAAAGTTTGTATTCAGGAGTCAAAAAAATGAATTGGAAACCTGAGAAAACAGAATGGGGAGAATACTATTCAGATACAAATTATTCAGAAACATCATTTAACAGAAAAAAAGAAATAATTTCTAAAGTAATTGATGATGTTAAACCAAATACAGTTTGGGATTTAGGTGCAAATAGAGGAATTTTCAGTAGAATTGCAAGTGAAAAAAATATTGAAACAGTTTCTTTTGATATAGATCCTATAGCAGTTGAAAAAAATTATTTAGAAGCTTTAGAAAAAAATGAAAAAAACATCTTACCATTAATTTTAGATTTAACTAATCCAACTCCAGGTTTAGGATGGGAAAATATAGAACGGAATTCATTCATAGATAGAGGACCTGCGGATCTAGTTTTTGCTTTAGCTTTAATTCATCATTTAGCTATATCAAATAATCTTCCATTTTACAAAATTGTTTCATTTTTTGAAAAAATTTGTAAAAATTTGATTATAGAATTTGTTCCAAAATCAGATTCTCAAGTACAAAGACTTTTAGCTACAAGAGAAGATATTTTTAATCAATATAATGTAGATAGTTTTGAAAAAGAGTTCTCAAGATCTTTTACGATCAAAAACAAAATAGAGTTAGAAGACTCTGAAAGAATTTTTTTCATAATGAAAAATAAAAATAATATAGGAAAATTCTAAATTTTTTTGGAATTATTTTTTTGTTGATTAATTATATCAATGATTTTTTTTGATTGATCTAATGTAAGGTACATCCCTCCTAAAGCTACATTTTTTGGTTCAATTTTTCCAGATTCTTCAACACGTTTAGTGACTAAAGTTCCAGGATCAATCTCAACACCTACTACAAATTCATTTTCTAAAGAATTGGTGATTTTTAGAATTTTTTCAGAGGTAGAACTAGCCTTGGGATTACTAAAATTATAAAGATTCTTGAATTTGAAAATCTTATAATCGTCAATTTTCTTAATGTCAAAAATATTCATTTGTATGAGTTCATTTTTGATTTTTTCATATAATTTATCATCCTTTAGATCCCAGAGAGATAAATTATCCTTGGTATTAATCTCAATACATAGAAGAGATTTCCCATTTGGAGAAATAGAATCACTGAGATAATTTTGTTGAGTGATTCTAAAGAAAGAAAATCTATTATCATAGTTTTGAATTAGCCACCAATCAACAATCTTAGGATGATCTACAAATAGATAAACAAGTATACCATTTGAAGTATTCTTAGGAGGTTCATCAAATTGGAGATAATGTTTAAACCAATTTTTTGTAACAGTAGCAGGAGTTGTGTATAAGATCTTTTCGCAGATTAGTTTTTGTTCACTACCATTATGTTCTATTAAAATTTCTTTTTGAGGGGTTTCATGTTCAATATTTTTTATGTCAACAGAAAGCAGAATTTTTCCACCCATATTTTCAATATTTTGTGATAGTTTTTTGGTAAATGAACCAATTCCTTTTTTAAAATACCATTGATTTACTTCAGTACTATTTTTTTGTTGAATTTTTTTATTCCTTTTTTTTATTTTCTTAAATACATCTTGGAATTTTAATGGGGGGAATTTTCCTTTTACAGTTTTAACAGAGTGTTCATTGTTTCCATAGTAAAAATCCAGATAGGGTTTAAACCAAGTTCTGTAAAGATAATCCCCATAATTTGAAATGATATATTCTTTAGCTGTGTTTCCTTCATTTTTTGTCATTGAAAATCTAATTTTTGCAAAAAAATAACTAAAGAAAGTTTTTAAAAATGAATTAAAGCCATTTTTAAAAATTATTTCATATAATGGAGGGTATTCATAAAAAATTGAATTTTTGAAAAAGACTCTATACCATTTGTGAATATCATCTATAGAAACTATTTCATTATGCATTAATTCTTCAAGTTCTTTGGTCAGGGGGGTGTTTTTAGGGGCAGTTATAAAATGAGGTCCTACATCCATTTGATATCCATTATAAGGAATACTTGTTGATAATCCACCTAGATGGTTTTGGCGTTCAATAATTGTTACTTGATATCCTTCCTTCAACAAGTTCCAGGCACTAAATAATCCCCCTATTCCACCACCTATCACAACAATAGTTCCATTGTTATTGAAAGAATTTTGCTCCATGCCTATACATGAATATCATCAATGAAAAATATTTCAGTAAATTTGTGGAACAATTTCTCTAAAATTTTTGAACTAGAATTTATGTCTACAAAATAGATTAAGTAAAAAACTCCATTCAAAATAATTACATGGGCTTTAAAAAGGAAGTAATAGATGAAATTCATTTATTCATTATTTGGGAAAATGCAAGAAAAGAGACAACAAAATTATTTACAGAGATAAGAAAAAAATTTAAAATTAATCAAGTGTATGAAATCACTTGGACGCCAGATAATGTAATCCATAATTTAAAGAGATTTTATGGGGTGACTCTTCCAAATCCTGAAAAAAAAGCAAAACAATGTGGCAAAGGTTCATTTTTACTAGTAATTGTTACTGATAAGAATCCTATTCATGGAGTTAGAGGTACATCTATGGGGAAACAAGTAGTCAACACAAATATTTATGATACAAAACGAAAAATCAGGCAAATTGTAACAGGGGAATATCCAATTCATGGTTCAATTCATCAGAAAGAAGCTAATCATGATTTAACTTTATTGTTAGGGAAAAATATTGAACAAATTCGTGAAGAATGTAAAATAGATTGGGATGAAAAAATCCAACCATTTAATTCTGATTTGATTGGAACTAGGGGATGGAAAGATCTCAATCAATTATTATTTGTTCTAAATAATACCATAGATTATGTCATATTAAGAAATTTTGAAATGTTTCCAGACATATCAGATATTAAAAACAATGGAGATATAGATTTACTAACAAATGAATTATGGCAGATTCCATATATTCTAAATTTTGAAAAACAAATTAATGGTGATCTATCAGGATATAATAGAACAGAAATAGATACAAGTTCGATTAAATTTGATATAAAATATGTTGGCGATAATTATTTAGATGAAAAATGGTCAAAAAATATTTTAAAACAACGTAGAAAAACAGATAGTGGTTTTTACATTCCATCCAAAGAAGATTATTTTTTTACATTATTGTATCACATAGTACATCAAAAAGCAGAATTTTCAAAAAAATATCAAAAAAAATTAATCAAATTAGGCAGTGAGTTAGGCTTCAAAGAATTACTGTCAGATAGGAACAATTTAGAAAAAATACTTACTAATTTTATGAAGAAAAACGAGTATAGATTTACTAATTCTTGGACATACAAGATAAATCATAATGAATTTACACGTTTATCACAAGTAATAATTAAAGTTCTAAAACATGAAGGAATAACTGAGTTATTAAGAGCTACAAAAGGCAAAATTAAGAGAACAGTGAAGAAATAGATACAATGACGGATAAAACATATTTGTGTACAAATTGTAAAGAAATTCTTCATGAAGATAATGAAGAATTACATTGTAAAGTGTGTAATAATATCATAATAAAAAAAAGTGGATATTATAATTTTCTAAAAGGGAATTCATCAAAAAAATATTTTATTGAAAAGCATGTAATAGAATTTCTATTAGAAGAGATTAATAAGAATGGATATAATTTAGGTACAAATAATTTTATAAAAAAATATCCCATGTTTAAAATGAAATTTTTAGATCCTAGGTTTGATCAAAGTGTAGATAGTATTTTTCATTGTATTGGAAAAAATAATCACAGATGTTTAGTGTTAGGTAGTAGTTTTGGAAATAAAGTAGAAATTTTATCGCATATGTTTGATAAAGTTTATTCTATTGAAACAATGGAAGAAATGTTAATTTTTCAAAATAAAAGATTTTTTGAAGCAGGGATCACTAATATAATTTCATTAAAAAGTGAAATTGAAAAACTTCCATTTATTGAGGATTTCTTTGATTTAATAGTAATTGAAGATACATTTTTAGATTTTATAGAATCGTATTCTAAAAAACAGAATAATTCTATGATTACAATTCTTGACGAGGTTAAAAGAGTCTTAAATCATGGAGGTTGTGTATGTTTTGGATTAGAAAATAATTTAAAATATAATCTTCTGTTTGGAAATAATAAGACAAAAAAGAGAAAAAATAAGAATTACTTAGGTCTCAAAGAATTTTCAAAATTAATTAAAAACAGGGGTTTCCAATCAAAAATTTATTGGGCATTACCATCAATTGAAAAACCATATTTTTCTTCAAATATAGAAGATGGTTTAGCAATAAAGTGGTATTTTCAAAATTATAGAAATTTTATTAAAGGTACAAAAAATCAACTAAAATATACAATATTCTTTAAAATATTTTCAAAATTTAATCAAAAAATTATAAAATTCTTAACAAGAAAATTTGCACCATATTTTATCTATTATTGTTACAAAGAGAATATCCCAGATTCAATTGAAGATTATATTTTAAAAGAAACTAATTTTTCTAGTTGCTTTTCAGTTAGTAGAAGAATAAAAACAGTTTTTGTTCTAGTAAACAATTTAGGAAAAGCTAAGTATATTGTTCATTTTAAAAGATATGGAAAAGATTTTCCAAAAAAAATTCCATTGGTAGAAAGAATCTTTCCAAATATGGCAAACCCAAATAATAGAATTTGGATGGAAGAATGGAAGAATGGAAGAACATTAAATCCATTTAATTCAAATGAAATCATATATGCTATTTCATGGTTATTTAAATTTCAAAATAATTCTTCACAAGATCGTTTAACAAATGATGATTTAGAAGAAGAAATTAGTATGATTAAAGAAAATTTACAAAAAAGAGAAAACCTAAACAAAATTCAATATAATGAATGGTTAAATGATTATAAAAAATTTTTAGAGAACAATATTATTAAAAAAACAGCACAACATGGAGATTTTGCTTATGCAAATGTTCTATATGATCCTGAAACAAATAATATTAGTCCAGTTGATTGGGAAAATTATTCTTCAAAGGGATCACCTTTTAATGACTTTGCAGGTTTTATCATAAGATTTATGATGCAATCATCTACAAATGAAATAGAATCATTTAGAGAAAAAATTCAAGACAAGAAAAAATTTAAAGATTTAATAATAAATATTAAAAAAATATCAGACAAACATTTTAAATGTAATATAGATATCAATCTAATAATTAGATATGCAATTCTAAAAAAAGTTGCAGAATTAATTAAAATTGAAAAAGATTCAGCAAATACATACATTGAATTGTTACATATTCTGGAAAATAATAATTTTACATTAGATAGGGATGAAAATTAGTTGTCAGGAATTCGAGTTACATATTCTGGATTAATTTCATTAGCAGTTAGACTGTCTAGTATCATTACAGGATTGATTTTTACCTTAATTGTTACAAGACAATTAAGTCAAGATGAATTTGGAACATGGGGACTAATAAGTGGAATTCTCATTTATGCACTTGCAATTCATCCAATTGTAGGTTATTGGGCAACAAGAGAGATTGCTAGAGGTGAAAATTCAGGAAAAACTGCTCTATTATCTAGTAGTATGTTTTCAATTATTGGGCTTGGAATTTACCTCATTTTTGCATTTTTTGTAGGAAATCAATCAGATGCAGAATTGTCAATGTTGACTTTTGCTGCAATTTTAATTCCCATCATATTTGTAAATGATGCATTAAATGCAATTAATCGTGGTTCACAGCCTCATGTGATAAGTTATGGATTTCTTGCATTTGAAATAACTAAAATTCCTTTAGGATTATGTTTGGTATATTTTTGGGATATGGGTTTAGAAGGTGCAATCATTGCAACTTTTGGCGCATATATTCCCAGTATAGCGATATTAGGAATAAAAGCAAAACCATTGATCAGAAACAAATTTGAAAAACAATTTGTTAAAAAATGGATTAAATTATTTTGGGTACCAATTTTTAGAAATGTACCATCATTACTCTCATTATCAGATGTCATTGTATTTTCAGTGATAACGGGATCAGTTTCAGGAGTTGCATATTACACAGCTGCTAGAACTATAGGATTTTTAGTAAATCATACTAGATCAATGTCTGATGGACTGTATCCTAAATTATTGGAGGGGGGTCATCAGAATTATTTACAAGATAACTTACTGAAATTATTTTATTTTGCTTTTCCACTTGTGGGATTATCGATAGTATTTGCCAGACCAGGACTATTTGCATTAAATCCAATTTATGAAGCAGCAGAATTGGTAGTTATTATTCTAGCCATACGATCATTTTTAACAACACTAGGAAAAAGCCTCTTTCAAGCATTACAAGGAATAGAAAAAGTAGATATGAATAGAAATTCAACTTTCAAAGATTATGTAAAAAGTAAATTAATCCTTTATCCTACATTTCAATTAATTCGAAATGGGATATACTTTGGAAGTTTAGCAATTATCTTATTCTTACTACAAGATACAGAATCAGAGATTCAATTAGTGGTATATTGGGCAGCTGTTGGATTAATTATTGAAATTCCACTTACAATTTACATTTATCAACTTGTAAGAAAAAATATTTCGCTAAAAATGGATTGGAAAACTTTATCAAAATACCTAGTTTCAAGTGTTCTTATTTTCGGAATATTTTATTATCTAATAAATCAATATTTAGAATATAAAATTAGTATTTTTGAATTTTTACCAGAATTAATGTTATGGGCCACAGTAATAGTAGGATCATATCTAGCATTGACATATCTCATAGACAGTAATACACAAAAATTATTCAAAGGTATAATGAAAGAAATTCTAAGGAGCAGGAATAATTGAAAAGAAAAATCTGTATTTTTCCTAATGATCCCATGATGTCATATGTTGAAAAAGGTGAAATTAAAAAAAGATATTTCAATCCTCAGAATTTTTTTGACGAAGTACATATTATTTCATTTATTGATAAGGATGTAGGAGAAGATAAAATTCAGATAGTGGCAGGTAATGCAAAATTAAAGATACACGAAATAGGAAAAATTGCCATTAACAAAAGAAAAAATTATGTGGATAATGTAATGGATATTGTCAAATCAATAAATCCAGACGTGATTAGAGCATACAATTCTAGATTAGAAGGATGGTTTGCTGCAAACTGTGCAGATAAACTGAATATTCCATTTTTTTTATCTATTCATACTCAAATGGATCATAATAGAAAAATTGCAAAAAAGACAAATTTTAAAAAATATCTTGGATTAAAATATTTAGAAAAATTTATTGAGCCTTATGTAATAAAGCAAGCAAATAAAATTACTATGGTTTACAGAGTTATTGAACCGTATATATTAAAAAAAGGTGGGAAAAATATAGAATTGCTTTATAATCGAATAGATTTATCACAATTTTCAAATGGAAACAAAATAGAAAGATTACCAATTCCACTAATTTTATCTGTAGGTAATTTGATTAAAGAAAAAAATCATGAGTGTGTAATCAAAGCAATGAAAAATTTGGAAGCTCATTGTTTAATTATTGGGAAAGGAAATGATTTTGAAAGATTACAAAAAATAATTAAAGATGAAAAATTAGAAAATAAAATTCAAATTATTGATTCAGTTCCACATAATGAGATTCAAAATTATTACAAATCAGCTAATGTTTTTGCTTTAGCTTATAATCCAGAGCTTGAAGGATTGCCAATGCCTGTTATGGAGGCAATGGCATCAGGATTACCAATAGTGATACCGTTTCAAAAAGAAGGATTTTCAGATGGTTTAGAAAATTCCGTGGTATTTTCTGAGCGAAATCCTCACGGATTCCATAAAAATATCAAAAAAATACTCAATAATCAGAAAATTAGTCATGAATTATCAATGAATTGTATTAAGAAATCAAAAGATTTTGATGAAGAAAGAATTGAAAAACGAGAAGCTGAGATATATGCAAAATTAATACAAAGGAATTGAATTAAAAATACAGAAAGTTAAGAAATGATAAAAAGGATTGATGGCTGATGGAACTAAAAGAAACTCTCGATTGTTTGAAAAAACAAAAAATTATTGTGGAGATTTATGGTTTAGGTTATGTTGGATTTCCATTAGCAGTAAAATTATCAAAAGAAGGTTTAACAATTCATGGAATAGATGTGAATGATAATAGGATTCAACGATTAAAAAAAAATGAATTATTAGATTCAGAGTTGGATTTAAAGAAAGAATTTGTTGAATCTAGAACAAACTGTAAATTAGAATTGAATAATTCTCCAACCAAAATGGATGTTCCTAAAATTGGAATAATTTGTGTTCCAACTCCCATTCCCACTAAAAAGATACAATCAGATATTTATGTAAAATCTGCAATTGAATCGTTTCTAATTACATCAAAACCAGGAGATGTAATAATTATGGAAAGTAGTGTTGAAGTAGGAACAACTGAAAATATGATTGAGTTGATTGAATCTAAAGGACTAGAAGTTGGAACTGATATTGGGGTATGTTTTTGTCCAGAAAGAATAGATCCAGCTAATAAAGAATGGAAAATAGAAAATATACCCAGGGTAATTTATTGTTCAGATGATGAAAGTTATCTGATTTCAAAAGAAATTTACAAATATGTTAATGATGCAAATTTGATTCGTGTTGATTCTCCAAAAATTGCAGAAGTGGTAAAATCATTTGAGAATGCATTCAGACTTGTAAATATCTCATTGGTAAATGAACTCGCTATGTTATGTGATAAATTAAAAATAAATGTAAAAGACGTCATAGATGCAGCAGCAACTAAGCCATTTGGATTTATGCCACATTATCCTGGGGCAGGAGCAGGAGGACATTGCATACCCAAAGATCCAAGATTTTTGTTAGAATCAGCTAAAAAATTTCAATCAGATTTTGCAACAATTGAAAATGCTTTGAAAATTAATTTACAAATGCCAGGTTATATTGCAAATACTATCGAGAAATCATTATCCCAAAAAGGTTTAGAAAAATCAATCATTGTATGTGGATTATCTTATAAACCAAATGTGGAAGATATGAGAGATTCTGCTAGTTTTAAAATTATTTCAGATTTAAAAAAACAAAATTTCAAAGTATTTGGATATGATCCATATTTCAGTAATGAATCAGTTGAGAAATATCTGATAGAAAATAATCTTGATGAGTTAAATTTTGAAAAACTAGAAAATCTAAATGATGAGAATCTAAAAGAAATTTCATGTTTGTGTGTTGTACAACATCACGATAATGTCAAAGATCGCATATCAAAAATTTACAAACAAGGATTAATTCCTCTAATTTATGATTGCCAACATAAAATTTCAAAAGAATATAATTCCAAAACAATTCTTGAATTTTTAGGTGAATAAAAATTTCTAATATAGGTATTTTATTGCATTTTTAAATATAATATTATCATAGTTTTCTAACCAATGAATTCCTTGTAATGCAAACATTGTTGTCCATGAATTCAATTTCATTCTTTTTTTCCATCCTAAAAGAGATTTGTAATATTCTTCATAGAAACCACCATTAATTTGAGGATCAGGATTCATTCCATGTAATGTTTGAAGAAACTCATACAGACGTTTAGTTTGAGGTTTGTACTCAGAATTATTATTTATTTTATCCAATAAAATTAGTATACGAATAAGTTGAGCGATAGGATATGCAGCCTTGCTCTTATATTTTGAATTAAACCATAATGAAACACTACCATCTTGGTTAATTTGATTCAAACACCAATCTACTGCTCTTTCACATCTATCATGATATTCTTCGTTCTCAGTAATGTAAAAACCATAAAGTAATCCTTCCAAGGCATAACACATTGTATGAAGGTTTATGGTTTCAGAATTAGCATGTAATTTAATTGAACCATCAGAATTCTGATAGACACTAATTTTTTTACAAATGTTGGTTCCTATTTTTAGTTGTTCATCATCATTAGAAATTTTATATAATTGAAAATATGGAATTGCAGTTTTAATATGTAAACATCCTTCTTGTTTATACCAAACTTGATTACTTTCTTGATATTTATTTGTAGAAATATCTTTGAAGGGTTTTACTGAACCATCAGAGCTTATAGCTTCAGTAATCAGATCATTCATAATTTGTTCTCCATAATCTAAATATTTTTTTTCATTATTCAATTCATAACAATCCAATAATCCTTTAGCACATATTGCTGAATCAAAAGAGTATGAAAAATTATTATTTGAATTAGAATTTATTCCTTGAATTATTGCACCATATTTTTCATATATTCTAATTAACCAATCAGAAGAATATTTTGCATATTGTGAAAATATTTCTTTATGTTGTTGATTATCTAAAAATCTTAGACAACTAATAAAATAGCCAGTTATTTCAGGGTAAAGAAAACCATATTGGTTTTGTTTTTCATCATAAAAAGAATGGACACCTCCACAATTTTTATTATTTACATCTGAAACAAAAAGTCCTGATGTTGTTAACCAATTTTGAATTTTTTCATAAGACCTTGTCAACTTAGCATAACATTTTTGTGCTCCTTTAAAAGGATAAACACAGTGCAAATTCTCTTTATGGTATTTCATTTTCCACCCATTAGTGGAGGAGGAGTTGTAGTTATTGTTGAATTAGCAAATAAATTTGCAGAGCTTGGACACGATGTAACTATTTTAACACCAGATTTAGAATGGGAAGGTGAAAAATACGAACCTATATTGAATAAAAAAATAATTGTACATAAAGTTTCAACACCATCAAAATCAAATTTAAAAATTGCAGCTAGAAGATGCTATGGAAATATGAAGGAAAAAGGAGTTGAACTTGGTACACAAAATAATTATGATTTTATTTTATCAATTTTCCATCCTTTTCATCTAGTTCCAAAAGCTGCTGTAGCATGTGGAAAAGAATTAAAAAAACCAGTAATAATAAAAATTGATGATGCAATTTATGCAAAAGCAAAAGGAATAAAAAATATACAAAGAAAAATTGAAAAAATATACAATTCAAAAACTTTACAAAATGCAGATAAAGTATTAGTAATGAATGATTTTACTAAAAAATTAGTTAATGATTTTTACAATGTATCTAACAATAAAATTTCAATTGTAACTAATGGAACTGATTTAAAAAAATTTTATAATATTCAGGGGAATAATAAAAGAATAATTTTTTCAGGTGCAATGTATCATCATAGAGGTGTAGATATTTTATTAGATAGTGCAACAAAAGTAATTGAAAAAATTAATGATGTTGAGTTTATGTTATTGGGAAGTGGGCCAGAATTAACAAAATTAACAGAGTTTGTAAATAGAAATAATCTATCAAAAAATGTTATTTTTAAAGGATGGATTAAACGAGAAGAGATTCCTGAATTTCTAGCAAAGAGTTCTATAGGAATTGGACCATTAAGAAGTACTGAAGTAACAAAAGGAGCATTACCAATCAAAGTACTAGAATACATGGCCTCATCTTTACCAATATTAGCCATGAAAGATACACTTCCTGAAGATATTCTGAAAAATGAAGTCAATGGATTCTATATTGAAAATTCTAAGGAATTAGCAGAAAAAATAATTCATTTGTTACAAAACGATAATGTAAGAAATCAAATGGGTAAAAATTCAAATGAAATGGTTCAAAAATTTGATTGGGAAACCATTGCTGAATCAATAATTAGTGAATACCAATCAATTAATTCTTAGTTAAAATAAATGAGGCATCCTTCATTTTTCTATTAGAATAATCATATGCTATTTTTTTAATAATATTTTGTATATATATTGGCCAAGAATAAAATTTGAATTTGCCAAGTTTTCCTCGAAGTGCCATCATTTCATGAGGGCTAAATTTTGTTACTTTGAAATTTCTATTTTCGAAAATTTTTTTCCATTCTTCAAATGTATTTGTAAAAACGTCAGTTTCATTTCGTTGTGCTAAACCTTCATTTGGAGTAAGAAACCATGCAATTCCATCATCTTTTAGAGTTCTCTGTAGCTCTTTTGCAAAAAAATCAATATTATGAATATGTTCAACAGAATAAAAACTTCCAACAACATCAAATGTTTTATCATCAAATGGGAATTTATCAGAATTTAGATTTATTTTAAATAATTTCGATTTAATTGATGGGTCAGAATTATTAATTGCGTATTCAGAACCATCTATTCCATATGCTTCAATTCCTTTATCAGTAAGTCCTTTGACAAGTTCCCCATATGCACAACCAACATCTAAAACAGTTTTCGGATGAAATTTTTCTATGATAAATTCTGCTCTTCTAATCCACATTGGAGGTCGTGAACGAGTTGAAAAGTAATCTTTGTCATATAGTCTTTGTAAATCTTCATCATCATACATATCTTTCATAATTTTCACTATTAATTATTCAAAATAAGATCGGATTATTAAATGATAGAAAATTAAAGATTTTTCTTCAAATGCTGAAGAATTATTTTTGTAGAATTTCCATCTCCATAAGGGGATTTTTTCTTAGGAATTGAAGGGTTTTTAGTAGTTTTTCTTAAAGATTTCAAAATTCCATTATAAGTTATGCCTGCAATTTCAGAAAAACCTTCCAAAACGGATTCTGGTCTATCAGTAGTTTTCCGTACAACAATAACTTTTTTCTTAATAGATGATGCAGTAGCCTCTTCTTGAATACCACCAGAATCAGTAACAATATACTGACAATTTTTCATTAATTCTAACATTTCAAAATATCCCACTGAGTTAAGCAGTAAGATATTTTTTGAGTTTTTTAATTTAGTATCTAAATTAAATGCATGAAGTTGTTTTTGTGTTCTAGGATGAACTGGAAAAATAAATTTTTGATTTGAATCAAGGATTGCTTTTATAATAGATGATAAAACTTGTTTATCATCAACATTTTCAGATCTATGTAAAGTTAATAATACATAATTATCATTCTCAATAATTAATTTAGATTGTTTTTTTGAAATTTTTGAAAATTGATTTATAGCATCTATTACTGTATTTCCGGTTACAAATATTTTGCCATGAACTTTTTCTGAAATTAAATTTTGTTTATTAGTTTGAGTAGGGGCAAAAAGGAAATCAGAAAAATGATCAACAATTATTCTATTATGTTCTTCTGGCATTCTCCAATCATTACTACGTAATCCAGATTCAATATGAGATACTGGAATATTCAATTTAAGAGATACAATTCCTGCAGCTAAAACTGTATTTGTGTCACCTTGTACAATTACAGTCTCAGGTTTTTCTTTCTCAAGTATTTTAGACAATTTTTTTATTATTTCAGATATTTGTAAAGATGGTTTAGCAGGAGGTATTTTCATAGAATAATTTGGTTTGGATAAACCAAGTTGATTAATAAAATTTATACTCATATTGTAATCATAGTGTTGACCTGAAAATATAACTGAGGTTGATTTTTTATTTAATTGCTTAATTAAAGGTGAAAGTTTGATTATTTCTGGTCTAGTTCCCAAAACTATTGCTGTTTTCATATTATTCAAAATTCTTTATCTTATGATACTATTATGAGTATAGGGAATTGATTTTAGTATAAATTCACATAATTTGTCCACAAATTTATCAGATCAAATTCATTAAGGGATAAGATATTAAAAATCACAATACAATATGAAAATTTTATTTATTTCTCCAAAATATTCTGGTGGAATTGGAGGTCATGCTTTCAGAGTATCTAAAAAATTACGTGAATATGGTTATGATGTTAAATTAATGCATACATCACACATTCCTATTAACAAGCTCAAAAATCCAAGTTTTGTTATTTTTAGTTCATTCAAAGCTTTAATTGGAAATGAAAGGTTTGATGTTGTTCATGCATTTAACATTCCATCTGCGTTTGCAATGAAATATACTAAAGCTAAAAAAAAAGTTCTTTCGATACATGGGATATATTCAGAACAAGTAAATTCTCTACATTCTGAAACCACTGCAAAAGCTGCAAGCATTACAGAGTCTAAAGTTTTAAAATGGCCGGATAAATTAACTACGGATTCAAAATCAGTCAAAGATGCGTATAAAGAAAAATTAGGAGTTGATTTTGAATTTTTTTACGCACCATTAGAAGTATCTAACTTTAAAGAAATTCCAGATGTTCCAAAAAAAGAGAACCAAATTGTGTACATTGGTAGAGATAGTTATGAAAAAGGAATCGATATTTTACGGAGTATAGAATCTAAGTTAAATGGAAAGGTAGTTTATTGTACAAATCTAGAGTGGAAAGATGCAATGATGGAGCTAAAAGCAGCTAGTGTTTTAGTTGTTCCTTCAAGAATGGAAAGTATACCTCAAGTAATTAAAGAAGCATTTTTTCTAAAAGTTCCCGTAATAGGAACTAAAGTTGGTGGAATACCAGAATTGATTGAACATGAAAAAAATGGATTGTTGGTTGATTCAAATGATCCAGAGCAACTCTTGAATACAATTAATGGATTGCTCAAAGATAAAGAAAAAGCTGTAAAGATTGCAAATGCAGGATATGAGTTTGTTATAAAAAATCTCACTTGGGAAGTTTTACTGCCCAAATATGTTAAATTTTATGAAGATCTTGTAAATTCTTGATTAATGAATCTAATTAAAAAAGAATGTTCTTAGTCCATTTTCCAATTTTGTTTCATATGACCAGTTTATCATTTTCTTTGCCAAGTTAACATCTGCTTGACTTTCTTTTACATCACCTTCAGGCAATTTATTGAATTTTGGTTCCAATTGTAATTTAGATAATTTTATCATCAAGTATGCTAATTCCTTAACAGATGTTGTAATTCCAGTTCCAATATTTAGAAATGCAAAATCAGTACTACTTTGCATTGCGAGTAAATTTGCTTTAGCTACATCCTCTACAGAGACAAAATCTCTAATTTGTGTACCATCACCAAAAATTATTGGGGATTTTTCAGATTTTATACAGTCATAGAACTTTGTGATTACTCCCGCATAATCATTTGTTTGGCCCACTCCATAAACGTTAAAGTATCGTAATCCTATAATTGAAACTCCAAGATCATGATATATTTTTGCTAGTTTTTCATCTTCCAATTTAGTAATTCCATATGGATTAATTGGATTTTTATCAAAATTTTCTTTTATTGGAATAGTTGTTGTGTTACCATATACACTTGAACTACTTGCATAAACAACTTTAATTCCAAATTCTTTTGCTAATTTGAATATATTTTCAGTTCCAACTACATTGACATTATGGTATTTTTCTTTTTGTGTAAAAGATTCAGGTACCGAGGTAAGAGCTGCTTCATGAAAAATCCCATCCATATCATTCATGATAGTTCTCAATTTGTCTATATCCAAAATATCTAATTTTTGAAAATCAATTTTCTGTTCATAACCAGATAAATTTTCTAATTTTCCTCTCGAAAAATTATCAATTACAATAACCTTATGATTTTGTTCAAGAAGATGTTTTACAATATAACTACCAATAAACCCGGAGCCACCTGTAACAACAAATTTCATGAATTTGATGATTTGGTCATTCTTTAAATCTTAATCTATGATTATATCGTGAATGATATAAACACACAATACTAAAACAGTTTTTAGAACAATGAATTCTATGAATATGGATAATTTTCCTACAATGATTAAGGAGATTCTTAGTTTGAGATACCATCCATCTCTAAAAACGGATAGTAAGAAAATAATTTCACAAGATTTTGAATCTTTTGAAAATTCAGATTATTTGCAACATATTGAAAAATTGATTTTGCAAACAATGAAAAATGAAATAAATGAGGATACTATTTCAGTAGCGTTAAGTGGAGGAGTAGATTCCACTCTTGTTACTGCATTACTTAGAAAAGCATTACCTGATACTTCTATTGAAGCAATTTCAATTAAATTTGCTGACAGTGTCGATGAAACAAAAATAGCAACAAATATTGCAAAAAAATTTAATGCAAATCACCACATTGTATCAATTGAAAATTTTCTTGAAGAATTACCAAAAGCAATAAGCATAATCAAAATGCCATTTTGGGATACTCATTGGTACCACATGGTTAAAACTGCAAAAAAATATTCAAAGATTCTTGTTTCAGGTGATGGGGGAGATGAATTATTTGGGGGATATACATTTCGTTATAAAAAATTCTTATTGAATTATGATTCAAAAATGAACGTTGTTGACAAAGTGAAATTATATTTAGAATGTCATCAACGAGATTGGGTACCTGATCAAGAAAAGATATTTGGAAAAAAAGCAAATTTTTCATGGGATAATATTTATTCAAAATTAATTCCTTACTTTGATAATTCTTTATCTCCATTAGATCAAGTATTTTTAGCAGACATTAATGGAAAATTGTTGTTCAATTGGATGCCATTAAATTCAAAATTTCATAATCATTTTGGACTTAAAGCTGTTACGCCTCTTTTATCAAATGAATTAATGAAATTTGCATTACATCTTAAAAATACAACAAAATATAATCAAGAAACAAACATTGGAAAAATTCCTTTAAGATGTATTTTGGAGAAATATATTGATCCCAATCTCATAACACCGAATAAACAAGGTTTTTCTGTTAATACATCAAATCTTTGGAAATCTCATGGAAAGAGTTTGTGTGAATATTACCTAGATAATTCGAGAACAGTTGAAGATGGATGGATTAAAAAGGATTGGATTAAACAAAATATGAAAAAATTAGAAAATGATTTAGACATAAGATATGTAAATAAATTTTTAGGCCTGTTAGCATTAGAAATATGGTATCGTATTTTCATAACAGAAGAAATGAATAAAGATTCAACTCTTAGTATGTAACAAATCTTTATTATTCAGTACATTTTTTCTTGCTACGGGTTTTTATTTCCCTATAAAATGAATAAATCAGTAACTTGAAAGAAACTTTAGTAGAACATCTAATTTGTCCAAAATGTAGCAAATCATTTGGTTTTAAATCAGTTAAAAAAATCAAAGATGAAATTGTAACAGGTAGGTTAATTTGTAAAAATAATCATAAATTCCCTATAAAGAATGGCATACCAAGGCTTGTCGTTGACAAAGCAGGTAATTTTGTTAAAACAGAGGATGCATTTTCTGCAAAATGGAAAAAATACAATAAAGTGTTTCATGGTAAAAAATGGTATGACAGACAAAAAAAGTGGTTTTTAGACAGATTTGGCTGGGAAAATTTATCAAATTTTAAAAAATTCTTGGGAAATCGTGAAAAAATATTAGATGCAGGTACTGGAATTGGAAATAGTGCAAAATTATTTTCGTCAAATCCTAAATCTTTAGTTTTTGCAATAGATGCTAGTGAAAGTATAGATTTTGCTTATAAAAAATATGGAATGGTAAAAAATATTCATTTTATTCAGGCAGACATAAGACAATTGCCATTTAAGAAAAACTTTTTTGATTTTATTTGTTCAGATCAAGTATTACACCATACAAAAGATACTAGAACATCTTTTCTAAAATTAACCAAATTACTTACCAAGAATGGATTAATTTCTATCTATGTCTATAACAAAAAAAGTCCCATGAGGGAATATGCAGATGATTTTATTCGTCAAACAACAGTAAATATGACACAAAAAGAATGTGTAGAATTTTCAAAAGATATGACAAATTTAGGTAAAAGTTTGTCTAATCTAAAGAAGAAAATAACAATTCCTAAAGATATTCCGGTTTTAGGGATTAAAAAAGGAACTTTCGATGTTCAGCGATTTATTTATTGGAATTTTTTAAAATGTTATTGGGCTGAGGATGGTAATTTTGAAAGAAGTGTAGGTGTAAATTTTGATTGGTATTATCCAAAGTTTGCATATAGACATACACCAACTGAAGTGAAAAAATGGTTCAAAGAAGCAAATCTGAAAATTAAACACTTCAACGAAATTGAAAGTGGTATTAGTGTAAATGGGAAGAAAAGCTGAATTTATAAAAAAAATTCCAATAAAGAAATGAAATTTAATAATTGTGTAATCATCGGAGGGGGATTATTAGGAGAGGAATTAAATAATTTAATAAATAAAAAAGGAGGCAACTCTATAATTTTAAAAAATATTGAATATAACACGAAGAATAGAATTCCTGAAAATACTGAAACTGTTTTTGTAGTTGCACAATCTTCAGATTATAAAAAAAATCCAATGACTAAGGACCTATTATATGTGAATACCATTTTACCTTTACAAATAATCACCGAAGCCTTTGAAAAAAAAGTTAAAAATTTTGTTTATTTTTCAACAGGTTCTGTATATCAAAATTCCAACATACCACATACTGAAGAGGAAAAAATTGAACCAATAACTAATAATCCTTATGTAGCAACTAAATTTTCTAGTGAGATTTTACTATCTTCATGGAAAAAAGAATTTGAAAGATTATTTATTTTTAGACCATTTTTTATGTATGGTTCTGGTCAAAATGAATTACAGATTTTTCCTCGAATGATAAATTCTGTTAAAACAGGAGAAAAAATACAATTAGCAAATAATTTAGGATTAGTTTTTAATCCAATTCATGTATTTGATGCTGCAAGATTTGTACTAGAAATATTAGATAATCAAATTGGTTTTAATATTTACAATATTGCTGGGAAAGAAAAGATTTCTCTAAAGAACATTATAGAAAATATAACAAAAATTTTGGAAAAATCTTCAAACATAGAGATTTTGGATTCTAAGGAGGCAACAGTGTTAGGATCTACAGATAAAATGAATGAAAACGGTTTTCATCATAAAATAGATCTCAATGAAGGAATTAAAGAGTTAATTTTGAAAAAACGAGATGATAAATTTAATTTTTAGTTACACAAAAATATACCGCTTTTGATTTCTCTATTTTTTTCATATCAGATAATATTCTATCAGTTATTGGAAAAACTACCTTGCAGGAAAAATTAACAAATTTTGGATTCGCACCTACTCTAGGAATAACAAAATAACTAGGAACAATTTTCTTAATTTTTAATCCAGCTTCAGTAATAAGTTCTTTAGTAGATTCAGGTGTGATAAAACGACAATAATTTTTTGTCACATTTTCTGAATATCCATGACTTAGAGCATTTGCTATATTAAAAATGAAAATTCCGTTAGGCTTTAAAATGCGACGAATTTCTTTAAAAATTTTCAGTTTATCTGAATCTTGTAAAACATGTACCAAAACATCATTTGAAATCATGCAATTTTGAGATTCATCCTCAAATGGTGTATCGTAAGCATTACAAACATGTACTTCGTCATATCCTTTTTTCTTTGCTTCTTTTGCACGTTCTTCAGATATATCAATACCAATGATTTTTTTGAACCCAAATTTACGATAATCTTTGAGCCATACTCCAACAGATGTTCCAACATCTACTACTTGTTCTCTATTTTGTGGATTAAACATTTGTAATAATTTTGACACAGCAGATACCTCACTTTTATGATAATACTTGTTCATAATTTCATCTGTTTTATGACGATGGGTTTCGTGTGTTCTTCCTATAATATCGATATAATCATATTCAGTTGGCATGATTTTATTTCATATAGATTTTGAATATAAATATTAAATATATTTTCTAGAGTACATATTAAACAGACAGATTTTTTATTTTTATAAATTATTTTCTATTACATTGTTGCTTGAGAAGCATCATGGAACATCTGACTCTTTGCACAGCCAGCAGCAAGTTCATCACCTGCACCACGTCTCATAAGACCTCTGTATAGACCGTCTTCTAGTTTGACGCCTTCCCTTTCTTCCCATTCCTCTACAGTGATAGAATATTTCTTTTGGATTCTATCTCTATACCATTCTGGAATTACATTGAATGCACAGAATGGAACTATTCTGAGATCTGGAGTTACATAGTGAATATCACATCTTTGTAATCTTTCAAGATCTTCATTGTATTTGTCTTGAAAGTGCATCATACCAAGGAATAATCCTTTGACGTGCCATGAACCAACTGAATCAAATGATCTCTTCATCAAGATGTTACCAAACATCTTTGCTAAATCTAATCCTGCTGGTTGTTTCTTTGTATCAACAAAGCCTTTGAGTTTTCTAACAACTTCAAGCATTGTAAAGTATTTGTTTTTACCAGAACGAATTTCTTCTGCTTTATCTTCAAAGAGTTCTAACATTCCTTGAATATCACAGAATTTTGTTAATGGGACAAACTTCTTTGTATCTGCGTCTTCAAAGATGTATGTTCCTGCACCACAAGCAAAGTGAATTGATAATTCGTATTTTGGTTTACTTGAGAATGCTTCAATTACGTTTGTTAATGGCATACAACTTGGAACTGGGAACCAATCATCAACAGTTACTTCACCGTTTGTTTGTTCTTCAATTCTCTGAACACAATCTGGAACTGTAATTCTATATTTTTCACGTTCAGATTTACCCATTCTTCCAGTTAATGATACTGGTTGAAAGTTTACAGCATGAACTACATCCATATTCTTTTGTGCATATCTGATAATTCCACCTAATTCGTGGTCGTTAATTGATTTGATTACTGTTGGAACAAATACTACAGTAGTACCTGTTTTTCTGCAACTATCAAGAGCATATGGAATTTCCCAGTGGTTCTTTGGGTTTGTTCTTGCAGTGACACCATCAAATGAAAGATACAAGTTGTTACATCCTGCAAGTCTTACTTCTCTTGCAGCTTCAGGATCCATTGCGTGTCTAATACCATTAGTATTCATTTGAATGTGATCAACACCTTCTTCTTTCATTATTTTGATTACATCAGCAATATCTTCTCTGAGCATTGGTTCGCCACCAGTAATTTGCATAGAGTTTCCTGGAATTGGTCTCTCGGCTCTGAGAGTTTTCATCATGCCTCTAACTTGAGTATGGTCTGGCTCATACATGTAAGCGCCTTCAAGTCCTTTCTTAACATAGAAGAAACAGTACCAGCATGTTAAATCACATCTGTTAGTTACAATCATGTTTGCTAATCCACTGTGTGACAAGTGGTTTGAACATAATCCACAGTTATTTGGACATGAACATTTGTCAATCATTACGTTTGGAGAATGAGCACCTTTGCCATCCATCCAATATGTACTAAATTTCTTGTACATTTCATAAGAACCAAAGTATAATTCCTCACATTCGCCGTGAGTTGGACAAACTTTTGACATGAAGACTTGATTATCTCTCTCAAAGACTTCAGCATCTAAAATCATGTTACAATCTGGACAAATACTTTGAGTGAATCTAATTGTGGATTTTTTTCCTAAATTTTTAGTTGATTGATTGGATATCTGAATTAGTGCCATGCCTACAAAAGGAATTTTTCCAAGATAGTATATAATGCATTTCATACTTGCCCTAGGGTGGAATTTAGGAAGTAGGCATATCTGATTTAAATAGCAAAACTGATCGACAAGATCGCAGATGAGTATATCAGATAAGACAAGAAAGGCATTAGAAAAAATTGGTCTAACTAGTTATGAAATTAGAACATTTTCAGCTTTACTCAAATCAGGAGAATTAACAGCATCAGATCTTAGCCAAAAATCAGGAGTACCATACTCAAAAATTTATGAGGTCTTAGGAACTCTAGAAGAAAAAGGATGGATTGGTTCAGATGATTCAAGACCAACAAAATATTTTGCAAAGTCTCCATCTACAGGTTTAGAAACTACAAAACAAAAAATGGAAACTGATTTTTCTTTGAATCAAAATGTAATTCTAAACGAACTAGTTCCACTATATGAAAAAAGTGGTACTAGTGAAAGACCAGACATTTGGGTATTGTCTGGAGCAGTAAACATTGCAGCTAAAATTTTAGAGATGGTAGAGACTTGTAGAAATGAAGTAATGATTGCATTACCTGAAGCAGGAGTTGAACTTGTAAAACAAGCATTACCAAAATTAAGATCTCTTCATGATAAAGGAGTAGACATTACAATTCTTACATCAGATAAAATGGATAAAGAATCAATTAAGGCAATCAAGAGAGTTGCCAAAGTAACTATCAAGAAAGGATTGTTTGGTGGAGGTATAATTTCTGATAAAAGATACGTGGTAATTCTATTAGGACCAGAAATTGGAGGTGTAAATTCTTCAGAAGTAGTAGCAATATGGGCAGATCATGCAGGATTAGCAGGATTTGCACGTCAATACTTTGAATATTTATTAAAAGATTCCAAGAAGGTATAGTATGGACGCACTAAATGATGATGAAGAGACTCTCTTTGTAGGTACTGCAGAAGCAGAGCATGTAGAGATGTATCTTAAAGCAATTTGGCACATCAAAGAAAGAGGAGAAGATGTAAAAATTAGCACCATTGCAAAAATGCTCAATGTAAGACAACCAAGTGTTGTTCAAATGCTAAAAAAACTAAATCTGAAAAATCTTGTAAATTACAATAAAGCAGGTGTAAGACTAACTGAAGACGGTGAAAGAATAGGTGCAAGCATGATGAGAAACAGTAGATTATTAGAAGTTCTAATGGATAGTGCACTCAAAGTAGCAATTGATGAAGAAATGGTTTGTGGTATTGAACATCATATGAATAAACAATTTACAGATGCTCTATGTGTAATGCTAAAACACCCAAGAAAATGTCCACATGATCACGAAATTCCAATGGGCGAATGTTGTAAATCAGCATAAGAATAACTTAACCCAAAAGATATATCATCTTAGAAATTATATTCAATCATGGCATGTTTCTGTGGCTGTGAAACTTATGAAAAAAATGATGATGGTTTCAAAATTGCATGTGTAAAATGTGGACATGGACCTCAAAATCATAATGATGAATTCAGAGATGCTGCAAGAAAGAACGAATCACAAAGTCAAAAACGTGATGCAGACTTTGGATAATTATTCGCCAATAATTTTAACTAAAACTCTTTTTGATCTTTTTCCGTCAAATTCCCCATAGAAAATTTCTTCCCAAGGTCCAAAATCTAATTCACCATTAGTAATTGCAACGACGACTTCTCTTCCCATTACTTGTCGTTTTAGATGAGCATCTGCATTATCCTCACCAGTTTTGTTATGATCATATTGTGATGTTGGTGCATGTGGAGCTAATCCTTCTAACCATTTTTCATAATCATGAAGTAATCCACCTTCATTATCATTAATGAAAACACTGGCAGTGATATGCATTGCATTTACAAGACATAGACCTTCTTGGATTTTGCTTTTTGTTACTAGTTTTGTTATATCAGATGTAATGTTAACAAAGGCTCTTCTGGTTTTTACTTCAAACGTCAAATATTCAGTCAGAGATTTCATATTTTGATTATTGCTATCATCAATTAAAATCCTAATGCAGGCTCAGAACTCAAGATCCTCATCATCAATCAAAGGGATAGGTACATCATGGCCTGCAAGCCATATTTCAATCAGTTTCCTATTGAGTCTTTCAAGAAGCTTGATAAATGGCCAATTGTTCAATCATTCCAAATGGTTTCAATAGACACTCCAGCCTCATTGGAAAGTTTCAGAAGATTTGTAATTACTAGTACATGCATGTCTTATGCACCAAGAGCATATTTGGAAGATTCAGAGGTTTTTGCAGAAAGAGAAGATAGCCTAGGAGCAATTTATGTAGAAGCAGCTGATAAAGTTACACTAAAAAAAATTAGAGATATCACATTTGTTAATGGAAAAGATGTTTTAGGTATAATCTACAATTCAAAAAGTGGGAATACATCTTTGAAGTGGAGACAGATTAAAAGAAACAATGGTAAAGTATCTGGAGATGCATCAGCTAATTCTCTTACAAATCTATCTGAATCAGGTGTTCTTACTATAGAATGGGTTGAAAATTATCTAAAAAAGAAATCTGAAGAAACAAAAACAGAAGAACCAACAAGT
>Ga0114933_10000638_pt1 | contig 42059 bp, 37 predicted proteins | sample 4SBtaG_FD_89691 | JGI IMG/M metagenome (GOLD analysis project Ga0114933, IMG submission 89691) | Deep subsurface microbial communities from Kolumbo volcano to uncover new lineages of life (NeLLi) - 4SBTROV12_W25 metaG | ecosystem: Environmental > Aquatic > Marine > Volcanic | place: Kolumbo... | reverse complement strand
GCCAGTTCTCTTCCTACCGCATCAAGCCCGCCTTTTAAGCTAGGATCTCTTCTGGCCATATTTTCAAACTTGCCCGTATGATAGGCGGATGTTAATTGTGCAAAGTATTCCCTGTCGTTTTTAAGCGCAACTTTTCTAAACTTATCTACGCTCGAAGTTCCTGCTTGTATTTCCGGCCCCCAATTTTCGAGTGCAAGTAGCTGACTTGCTTTTGGTCCCAACTCTTTAAACAGCTTTATAGCATTGTTTCTTGCAGACAAGACATCAGGAGGAGAAGCCTTTTCCTGAAAATCATAAAGCCCCGGATCAAAAAGGTGAGCTAGCTCATGCACGAACGTGCTATATGTTGGGTTTGGTCTGAACGCGATTGTATCCACACCACGTGATTTACCACCACGATCTCTCGAACTTATTGCGGTTGCTAGCGGTCCATAACTATCAGAAACCCCCTCCATACCAATCCTTGTTTGCCTATCCTTATATGGCTTCCCCGGTGTGAAAAGCGTGGCTGCCCTTGATAGATCAGACCGAACCTCTTCGCTTCTACGGCGGGTGGTAGTAGTACCTAGATATTTAAGATCAGCCGATCTATTGCGGGAAAAAGTCCCTCTTCCTTTTTCCACAAACTTCCAGCTACCAAAAACAGAGTCTTCTGAGAACCTTTTGTTCTTCTTTCTGGCTTCATTTATTTCCTCTGGCGTCTCCAGTGGGACTACAATCCTGACACTGTCTTTTGGAACAGTTGCCGTCTTTGCATAATAATAATCAGTGTAATCATTTAGTAATTTGTCTTGAGTCGCCGCGCGTTTATTTAGCTCAGCCCCTCCAACTACACCGCCGTTAGCATAACCCATGGCATTAATTTTACTGAGCGTGCCTACCCCAACCGCATCTACAGCGGCCTTCCTAATTACAAATTCACCGGGCGTGAGCATGGCGGGAACCGTATCGGTTCCTTTCGGCTTGAATATAGTACCACCAGAGGCAAAACCCGTAACTTGATTCAACTTTAGAAAGTCTATCATCATCTTAAAATCTTCAAAACTCCCGGCAAGACCTGCGATTATTCCTGCCATTTGCATGGCTGAAACATCCAGCCTACCTATACCGAGCACGCTAGCGGCGTTAGCTTCGGCATCCAAAACATCCATGAAACCGGGCTGCCCAAACCCTCCACCACCACGGATATCAAACATTCCTTCAGGAACTCCAAGAACACCGGCGGCTTCTCTGGCTTGCGTCCTTCTTTCGAGTAGGTCTGATGACGCCAACTCATCAATAGTTCTCAGCGGAGCCTTTCCGTATATGTTCATTGATGATACAAACTTAGAGATGTCCTTCAATCTTGAGTTTGTGTCCTGAAAGCCTTTACTCTCCACTTCCTTTATTGCTCTTGAAACACCCGTCTGTTCGAAAATTGAGCCGATTATGCCTGAATCATCAAAAATATCCTGCAAATCTAGCAAGCCTTTAATTGCCTCTACAATATTACTTGTTCCAGAATCCACGGTTCTAGTAGTTCCAGTTTGATCTCTAGTCTGACGCGAACGAAATGCCCTCAATTCTTTGGTATTAGCTTTATGCTCTTCCCTACCCTTGGATTCTTCTCTAAGGAGCGACTGTTGTTCAAATGCCGCCCCGGATTCTCTACCAGTCTGACCGGTTATTATTCTTGACCTGCTTGGAGTGCCAAACCTTCCAGACCCGCCCCGTTTCTGCTGCCGTAGTATGAAGTTGTCTCGTGATTTTTGCAGAAGGTCAGGACGAGGTGATGTTCTTGTGTGCCTGTCCGGTATGTCTACCCCCTGCTGCAAAGCCCCGGCTGCTGTACGAGGGTCTGCAATTTTAAAAAGACTCTCAGCGGCTTTAGATAAGCTTCCTGCAACCTTTTCTTCAAAAGTGCCCGGACCTTCACCCTCTCCCGTCGTTCTGAAATCAAGGTCTCCTCCTATCACATTTTTAAGACTCTGGAAGAATTTTAAATTATGTAATATTTCATCAAACTCACTCAATCTTCCAGCTTGACCTCCAGCCTGAAGGTAAACCACTCCACCCCGAGACATTTTCTTGCCGCTGTTTATAGACTTAAGAAGCGGCAGGTTTGATTGAGCGGATTTTCTATTAACTACGAATTCGCCCGGCGTAAGCATGGCGGGAACGGTGTCCGTTCCGCGAGGCGTGAATGAAACGCTTTGTCCCTTGGAGAGATATACGGGACCACCACGAGCAAGCCCCCGATCCACTATATTCCTGCGAGCTTCCGCGTCAGGATCACCACCTATGTTGGGGTTCGCCACGCCCTGTACAAAAGCCTGTTCTTTTCTCTTGTATGCCCTGAATAATTGCTTTTTCTTGTTAATAGGATACGAACGAAACTCCTCTTTACTAACGCCGAAGTAGTCATATATATTTTTTGCATTGGGATCTTGAACAAAGAAGTCTACTGTATTTCCCTTCGGGCCAATTGTCTGTATTTTATTTTTACCAGTCGCCGCACTTAAATCTCTTCTAGCCCTGTCTAGACCCTTATAGAGAGCGCCTACCGGCTCTTGGATTTTACCGTCAAGAATTTGTCTTGTTCTTCCCAATTCAAACTGACCACTTTTACCCTTATATACGGGAAACCTTTTCAGGTCAGCTAGAACTTTTTGTAGTAATGCATCTGACCCACCCATCCTGTCAGCTAACTGTGGATCTATTTCAAATGTACTTCTGTCAACCTTGCTTGTCACATCTCTATAGCTATTTGCCATGTCTCGCAAGCTGCGTATGGTGGGGATAAGCTCAAGAGACCTTCCTTTATTGACCTTGTTTACAGTTCCTGCTCCTCCAAGAATGTTTCCGAGAACTCCCGCATTTCTATACCGGTTAACATTATTTTCTATTGTTCTTTGAAAAAGCTCGTCGCTAGCTATTTGAACGTTTCTTAGCCTAGCGGCTTCTTTTTCTATTTTGCCTGCCTGTACTTCTTTAGCCTCTTCTTCGTTATCTTTTTTAACCGCATTAGCCACCCCATTAAGACCAAAGGCTTCTAGCATTGGAATTATTTTTTTTGATGGCGTAGGACCAATGTTCTCCAACTGTTCTTTTATTTTTTCTACCGGGTTTTTTAAGGCCCAAATCTCGTTCCCGGCCCTGACATCAACCTGACGAAGTTCGAAAGCACCACCCTGATTATAATCACGCAGGTTCTTCGGTAAGTCTAAAGCAAAAAACGCTCCATTGCCTTCAACCTCATGGAGTGTTCTTTTACTCGTTATACCATGCCTTTTTGCAAAACCAGATAGGTGAAAATTATCTTTAGCAATATCGTCAAAACTCCCATCCCTCTGTGCTATTTTTTGCAGGTTCCCAGACGTTATATCTGATGCAGCTATCATTTTGTCTATTATCTTTTGAGCATCCCCATCGTTTCGGTTTGCTTTTATAAGCTTATCTTGTCCTTCAGAGACAAGCACCTGTGATATAGTCCCACGAATATAATCATATTGTCTTTTAAGTATTTTTTGATGCTCATCTTTAAATCTCTTATAGAGAATGCTGTCGAAATTCCATTTTGCGATGTCTCCGACGTGGGTTGTTTGAGCCGCCTCCGTGGCGTACCCTAAAGGATCATTTAAACGGCCGTGATCCCAACCGTAGTCTTGTGAATGAGTCTTGCCTCCAAAATAAGCCTTAAAACCACCAAATGTGGGCCAATTTGATTTGCTAAATACGGGATGTGCTATCATCTCTTTAAGGGGATAGCTCTCTAAGAAACGTCGAGTGCCCGTACTCGAACCCGAGTATTCCCCCGCCAACCTCCGATTGGCCTCCTGTATACTTATAGCTCGCACTGGATGAGCGCTCGTTCCAACGCCGCCCTTGGTCTCTATAACATCTCCAGATATAGATTCACCGGCTCGGCTCGCTCTGGTTAATGCAGTCGCCCGACCTCTTATAATCCTATTAGGAACTTTCTTCGAAAAGCCACCCAACGCATTATATTCGAGCAGAATCTTAAGGTCTCTTTTTAATGAAGGAGTTATACCTTCTAGTTTGAGCATCCCATTGAACAAGCCAGCCACATGTTTGTACCCACGAAAAGATTCTGCTGTAAGATTTTTTGCATCCATTCCGTATTCGCCCCCGGTGGCTGCCAACCAGAACGGGTTATGTGCAGTAACTCCAGATTTTGACTTATCCAAATGCCTAAAAAATGGTGCTATATAAGGCTCGTATGCATCACCTCTTTCATTTTGTTTTGGCGGCTTGTTAACAAAAGCGGCCTGAGCTTTTAGTGGGTCATCAACAACAAAACCTCCAGCCTGATAGTATCTAACACCACCTCCTTTATTCATAGCTTGTAACGCTGGAAGGTTTGCTCGTGTAGCCCTTTTGTTTACTACAAACTCTCCAGCGCTAAGCATTGCGGGAACAACATCCGTTCCCTTTGGGGTAAAGCCACCATCTGAAGCGTAGACAGTACCACCTTTTCTAAGCTCTACAGGCTGAAAGCCTTGTGCGGCGGGACCAACAACTTCCTGTCTTCCGCCGATATCATTTATTCTGTCTGTCGCCCCCTGTATACTGTCCCCAAGATTGTTTAGTTTTTCATCAAGAGAAGCAATAGTTGCCCCGATAGGAATCTTTGATAATTGCTCATTAATCCTATCTGCATTGTCAATAAACCTCTGTATCTGTTCTGGAACAAATCCTAGTTGTCTACCAATTTCCTTGGCTTTGTTTATTATAACATCGTTAACTCGTGATCTTTCATTAGTAAAACCTGCAAGCTCTGTTATCAATAACTTGTTTACATCCGCAAGGTCAAATGCTCCATCGTCGAGCAGGTTTTCCTTTGCGTCAAAGACCTTCGTTCTAAATAATGCTATAAAGTCGCTTGCAAACTGTACTCCAAATCTGTCAGCCAAACCTGATTCAATATTTTTGAAAAGAGTCTCTATTTCCTGCCCCTCTGGAACCAAATGTGCTCCCCTGCCGATACCTCCCGCCACCGTCCTCGCTCCTCCAGTCCGGCTTCCCGTAATTTCTTGTACCCCTCTGAAAAGCCCCCCGCCCGGATCGCCCGGCCCAAGCTGGCTCAGCCTCTTAGAGAACGCTAGTTGAGCATCAAGCCCTCTAGCTCCACCCTTTTTCTTTTCCGCCTTTTGAGCCTCTATAAACAGGGCTTTCTGTGCTCGTAGACTCGAAACCTGAGCCGCAGTTAAGTCGCCAGCACCGGTTCTTGTAAGCTCATTGAACTTATCAAACGCATCCCTTTGCTGTTGAATGTTTGCTCTTTCGTTTTGTAGGCTCGTCTTCTCTCTCTGTTCCGCCCTCTTGGCTTGGCCAAGTAGTATTCTTTCTAGACCGGTAATCAACTGCCTATTAAGCGCCCTTAAATCTTGATGGAGCCGCCTTCTATCATCTACTACACTCGCAAGCTGAGCCTCTCTGGCTCTCTGAGCCTGTTCAAATACCTCCCTTAACCTGTCTATCAGCTTATCTTCTTTGCTGGTCCTCTCAGTAATAGCTTTAATTAGCTCTGGCGGAACTCCCAACTGTCTAAGCTGATTAGCTACAAGCCTTGTCTTTATCTCTTTTCCTGTCTCTTGACCGCCAAACAGTTTAACTTCGCTCAACTGATCAAGCACCCCGGATACGGCCCCTTTGAACTCGTCAGGAACGTTGTTTATATTGCCTGTTATTGCAGCCAGCTTGGTAAAGAAGAACGCTTGTTGCTGCTGCTGCCTTTGATCTCTACCCCCAAAGGTAAACTGCGCGGCGGCGCCAAATGATTGCTGGCGTTTTTTCTGCTCTGCGGCTAGCTCTGTTTGCACAGCCGCGAGCCTCGCTTGCGCACTAGCATATCTCTCTAGAGCAAGGGAAACCTTCCCAAATTTTTCCTGAAGACGTTCCGTTTCATCTATAAGTCGCTGCCTTCTTCTAAGCTCGTCTTCCCCACCCGCTCCACCGTCAAGAGGAATATCGTTTATCTCATCCCTCTTTCTCTTTATCTGTTCCTTTAATCTTGCAAGCTCATTTCCTATTGCATCAACATTACCACCAAGACCAGAAACTCTGGTTCCGGCCAATAGTTGATCAGTGGCTAGCTTGAAATCGTTGAATATCTTGTCTAGGTTAATCTTCTTTCCGGTGGCTTTTGCGAGAGCCTGTTGTTTTTTTAGAGTAAACTCACTCAGGGCCAATCTCTTTTTAGCTATGAGTATCTCAGCCTTTGTTCTTTGATTAAACCCGGAAGAAAGAGCCTTTGTGCTGTTTTGAATAAACTTTGCGGCTTCAGATAACGCCTTAAATATGCCCTCAGACCCCTTGCCCAGATTCTTTACAAGGCCGTCCAGATCTTTTCTGATAAGTTCTCTTAGCTTGCCCGGATCTTCGCCTCCGGTCATCTCCTCTAACTGAGCCTTAAGCCTTCTTTTGGTTAATTCTGAAACATTCCCCAAGGCTTCAATTTTTCTCAGAACTTTTGCAACGAGATCTCCCTCGTCACCCTCAAACACCGGCTCCTGTGCTGCGGAACTTAAAATGTCTGGCAGGGCAGAAAATACCGTGGCAAACGATTTGGCTTCTTTTGATAGGTCTTTTCCAGCAAGACCCATAACATTCGTTGCAACGCCTATCTTTGAATTGAACTTGCCAAGGTCTGCGATTGAGGTTGGATCACCAAGACCCTTGAGAGCATCGAACACCTCCACCTTTCCAAACTGACCGGAAAGAGACTGGCCTATTGTTTTAAAGCCCGCGTTTAGCTGGTTTACTGCCGATTGCAAATCTTTAAATGCTGACGCTATTCCTCTAGCTAAGAGCAGTTTTCTAAAAGCTTCTTCCTGAACCTGTGACAACCTTTCTTGAACGTCTTTAGCTTTCTTTCTTGCCTCAATCTCCTTCCTAATTTGATCTTCAAACTGCTTTAAAGTTTGTCCCGTTAGACGGGTAAACTCTTTAATTACATTTTTTCCAACAATTCTTTCTAGAGTCTCGAAACTGTCGGCGTTATTTTTGATCTTTTGTATGTACGTGTCCAGAGCGGGAACGCTTCTTCTAAGCTTGTTGCTAAGTTCCGCTACTGCTTGAGGATCTGCTGCTGTAAAGAATCTCGCTTGGGCAGCGGCGATACCCTCGGCAATTGCTGCTGATTGACTTGCCGCATCAACCCCCTTCTTACCAGCAAGTTTAATAGACTTTTCAAATTCAGCAAAAGTTCTCTCAAACTTTATTTTTTTGAGCTTTTTTCTCGCCTCCGCAGCAGCGGTAACAAAGCCCCCAATGGCGCCAACAGCCGCTCCTATAACAGCCCCAATAGGACCAAACTGAGCACCTATAGCTAATCCCAACCCGCCCATTTGAACCGCACCAGCGGTAGCAGCCTTTGTTACTGCCGCGCTAGCTTCCGCTTCTGTTTTGGCAGATTCCAGTGCTTGATCAGCACCTTTCTTAAGAAATTGACCTAATGCCAAGGCGGCGGTTCCCGCGACGGCAAATGCCCGTGACGCTCTTTGTGCTCCCAACTCCCCCCTTTTTTGTGCGGCCTCTTTGCCCACGGCCCTGCTTTTTTTCCTAAACGCCTTTCTTTCCTTCTTCTTCATATCCGAAATAGGTTTTCCCGCTTCCGCTTCTGTTTCAACGACTAGCTGGGCTTGTGCCGCTAGACTCGCCCGTTGCCGAGCGGCTGCACCACCACCAAACAACGACTGAGTAATACCACCCCCACCGAGACCGCCCCCGCCCGCCCCAAATTTCTGCGCCGGGTTAAGGGATGATAACGCCACAAAAACAATGGCAGCCTGTGACAGCCTGTCAATAAACTCGGCAACCCCTTTGTTCGCACCATCAAACGTCTGAACTAACTGACCAGCAACAGCGGTTAACAGAAACAGTTTCTCAAACCCGCCACCACCAGTGGCAGCAGCAGTCCCTCCTGTCTGAAATCTTTGAACTGGCCCACCCTTGGCGTATCTTCTTACTCTACCGCCAGCAGCAAAAGTGCCGGTGTTATTTGCTCGATTTAATCGGTCATAGCCAATTCTTTGTGCGGAGCCTCTATTGATTACAAACTCGCCCGGTGTTAGTAAGGCTGGAACAGTATCAGTGCCTGACGAGCCACCTCGTGCAAACCTTTTTGGTATAATTCCACCTTTTGCTGCGGTAACCGCCGTTCCCCCCGGCGAGGAAGAGGAACCACCAGACGAATTCGCCTTCGCCCGTGCCGTTGCCGCTTCCGATACTTGATCCAGTAGGCCCGGCGCAATAAGAAAGTCTCCTCTTTTAACATCGGCATCACTTTTTGTGTTTCCTGCAAGAGAGTTTCTAAACTTTGACGCAATACTACCCGATTGTTTTGGGTTGAATGCTGCTTTCTTAAAGGTTCTTTTTGCATCAGCATGCTTGAGTCCCTGTGCTATCCCCACAAACAACTTATTAAACGTACCCTTATTTATATTTGGAAAATCCCAATTAGCCTGTCCTTTGGTCAAAGGAGTTCCACTTATTGCTCCTACAAAAGATTCAAAAAGAACCCCTTGAAGCGTTTCTAATTGAAACGATTTTTCTTTAAGCTGGTTTTTAACTTGTTGTTCCACAAATCTAGATTCTGTTCTTAATCCTGTCCCCTTCAAAATTCCTTTTGCCGTGGGCGAATTTTTTAGCAAGTTTCCCAATAGTTTTGGTAACTTGGCTGGTAAATCTTGGGTTATTCTATCTTTTAGACCCTTCTTAAAATAAGCTGCATCAAACTGCACATCCTTGATGGAATTTTCTTGAAGACGTTTTCCAACTTCAACCTCCACGTCACGCCGAGTAGATTTACCTCTCCTTGGAACCATGCCCGCTATAACCTTAGTCATGTGCGCCCACTGGGGGGAATTCGTTTTCGTTTTTGCCGCCCCTACTTTAGCGGTAGGAAGATCATTGTCTTTAATTGGTAATAAAAACAATCCGCCAAAACGATGAGGCTTAATTTGAATCTTATCTCTCCATGCGCCACCCCCCGGACTTACCTTGGATAGCCTTTCTGGCTTTGCTTTTGCAAGTGGGCCTTTTTTAGCAGCAGCAGCTTTTTCTGCGACTGATAGTTTAGGGGTTCCGCTATCTTTTACTTCTACCAGCCGGTGTTCTTTCGGGGCGCGTGCTCGCATAGCCGCTTCAGTTACGCTCCTGTCACCGGAGGCACGGTCGCCTTTAAGGTGCCCGGCATCTCTAATCTGTGTAAGGTTACCTTGACTTATAACTCTGCCTTTGGGGTCTAGGTATGCGAAAATTTTACGGGGTGACCTTGCACCATAACCATGTCTATTCCGAGTTACTCTACCACCCGCAGCATACTTATTCATTCTATGAAGACGATCACCACCAATACTTTCAGCAGAGCTTTTCTTTATTACAAACTCTCCGGGCGTAAGCATTGCCGGAACAGTATCACGATTGCCAGTACCGGGAACAAACCCTCCCGTGGCAAACTTTTGAATACGACCACCACCACTCCTACCGATACCGCCAGCAAGTCTTCCTACACCTCTTGCAATTCCTACGGTAGCAAGACCAGTTAACAGGGGTAGCAGAGGTTCTAACGCTGAAGTTACCTTGAGTAAAGCTTCAGCCAACCTGAGAGAGCCATCTATAAACGTCTTGATGGCGCTGTTGTCTGCTATTGTACGAATGAGAGCATTAAAAGCTTCCTTTACTTTTGTCACCCTGACAAGTAGAGCCTGTTGTGCAGTCGCCGCATCCCTATCCAGAGATAGCCCGCCAGCCCTCGCAACATTTAATGCTCTTTGTGTAACTTCGTATTCCTTGATAAGCGGAATAACCTTAGATACCTGCCGGAATCCACCAAGCTGTTCAGTAATCTGGGCAAACCTGATGTCTCTAGGATCAAGGTCTTTGAGTGCCAAGCTGAGAGCTTCTATCGCTTGACGGGGGCCGATGAACTTTCCCTTTAGATCGGTTAGCTCGATACCCATTTGCCTTAAGAACTTGATGGTTCTTGGGCGTTGAAGTCTAGTGAAGATGGTTCGGAAACCAGTAGCGATGGTTTCTGCGGATTCGCGGGTCGTACTTCTAACGGAAGTGAAGAGGGCTTCCAACTCTTCAAGTTGACCACCAGCCTTTTGGAACACACCACCAGCACGTCTAATGGCTACGCCGATGTCTGACGCTTCTACCGCAAACTGACCGGCTACCGCGTTAATCTGTCCCAGCACGGTGTTGAGGTCTTTAGCCTCTAGCTTAAACTGCTTCATCGCAGCAATAGCGGTTTCGGTCGTGTTCTTAATATCACTAAACGTGGGAGCGAGAGAACTTTTTGCCAACGCTTCCAACGCTATGGTTGTTTCTTTTGCCGTAATACCAGTTTGCGATAGCACCCTAGAAGCTTCGACAAGAGACTTGGACGAAACACCCAGAGACGTAGAAAGCCGAGTTATCTCTGCTCTCAAACCACCAAGATTTCTTAGAGCGGTTCCTGTTACCTGAGATACTTTGACAAGCTCTCTTTCAAACTCTGCTGCTCCTTTAGCGGCATCCGCAAATTCCCTGATAAGTAGAAGACTTCCTATTCTGGTCAAATCTCTTGCGACCTGATTAACCGCCTTCCCAAAAGATGTCATCTGGGTAGAGGCTTTCTTTGCGCTATTCCCAGCATTCTTCAAATCTTTGGTTAACTTTTCAACATCTTTTCGCCCCTTAACATCCAGTACTATAGGAACCTTGACACGCCCTAAATCTCGACGAAGATTCCTAACGATAGTACGTACATTTCTCGGAGCTTGGAGTTGAAGCTGTGCTGTTAGAACAAATTTTTCTGCCATCTTTTTTTGGCCTTATTTAAAAAAACGAGCGTACCGGTAGTGTTTAAAAAACACTCTCCCGATACGCCCGTACTTTCCGTTTTATTTTTTAAGTCGCCTCAACTTTTTCTTTTACCGCTTCCGCTTCTTCTGTCTCGGCTTCTTCGGTCACAATAGGATTTCCATCGTCATCTAGGAAAGGCTTTTGTTCTACAAGATATTCGCCTTCCTTGTCGATTAGATTTCCTTCGATGTCTACATATTCGCCTTTTTCATTTACGAATCTTCCTTCATCATCGATGAGTCTTCCGTCATCATCAACTAGATTTCCGCCATCGTTAATCAACCTGTTCTTTTCATCTGCAAACTTGTAGTCTCTAAGAAACTTGTTTTCAGGAAGGTTGTTGTCATATTCAGGATCTAGGTTGTACATCATCTGGGCTAACTGACCAGCCCCGGTAATGACATACGGTTCTGCCGCCTTTTTGTCATAGGACTCAAGTGAACCAAACAGAGGGTCGTCTGTCTCCTCTTCAACCAAGCACTGAATTAGCAGGCTGTTAAACCTAGCATTATCCGCCTGACCTTCTGCTGTATTTCCGTCCATGGCAGTTCTTTCTGAGATTAAGTCTCTAAACTCATCTCTCTTTTCCCTCATCTTGATGGCCAGCCTTTTAGCCGTCTTCAACTTGATTCCTCCACCCTTGAGTCTTCTTTCTAGGTCGAGGATTTCCTTGTTGATCTCTTGGTACTTCTTCTCTTTTTCTTCGTTCCAAAGACCTTGAGATGTCATGTACTGGTCGAGCTTTTGTCTTAGAAGCGCTCCTGATTCCAGAGCGTCTCTAAAAGCCCTGTTATACTCCATTTGTGCGGTTCTTAGGTGTGCAGCCGTGGGCCTGAGAACATCTATGGTTACATTATTACCATCTCTATCCTTACCTACTATAGCTTTACGATCTTCATTGTCTGGCATTTTAAGTTTCCTCCTTATTTGTCATGCGTGTTACGGGTAACGAAAGCTGATATCTTAGCCAAGTTACGTCGTAATGAGAAAGTTCAGTTTCTAAGTTTCTTATTTGGTGGTTTCCCTTGTCTAATATCTCCGATCTTATCTCTTCATAAAGTTCCCTCATCTCCTCCTGCTGTGGTGTTAGCTCACCTTCCTGTTCGTGGGACCATAAAAATCCAAAGTGTTTTTCTATGGAGCTTAAAGCCCCTATCATAGTCGTCTGTATTTTTTTTGCTGCTATTTTTTGTAATCTTGTTTTTGAACTTTCTTTATATCTTTCCTCCTTGTCCTTTTTATTTTTTCTGGCCATCTTCGCCAATTCTTCATATTCCATGTTACCGTCCCTTTTATCTTGCTCGTGATTTTGCTTGTGCTATCTTTTCCTGAAGTATATCCTGTTTAACATCTTCTAGATCCTGATGCTTAATACCGTGGTCAGAACTTTTTATCTGACTCAATCTTTGCTCTCTAACAATAGCTGCTTGCACATCATTCAACTGATTAATACGATCAATATCCTCTTGACTCTTGGCGGCAACAAACACTTCATCTGCCCCAGAGATCTTTTGGTTACCTATCACAGACTCAACTGACTTTTCTTTCTTATCCTTTTCTCTTTCTCTTCTCTGAATCAAAAGCCATCCGTCTAACATATCATCATCTTCTAACACATCTTCTGAGGGAGACTCTGGTGATTCTGCAATGTTATCATACATTGAAGACCACATTATCAGATGTTTCTGTTCATCAGTTAGGGTTATACCCTTTTTTCCAAACAACGTTCCTTCTTTCTTAGAGGAAGACCAGATACTTCTCCAAGGATCAGACCTAGAAAGCTCTCTAACCTCGTGCTCCTCTAGTATGTTCGATTGATAATCGCTTAAAACCTGCGATATACTATAGCCATTAAAATTATAGGCTTTTTTTTCATTGTTGGTTGTGCAATTTTCTATAATCCAACAAGATCTTGAATAGGAGGCCACCCCCTGACAAGATGTATGGTCATATATATGCCTTCTTCTATGTAGTTCTATCTGTTTTTCTTTTGCAATACTCAGTATTCTTTTTATTGATACCTGAGCTTTCCTATCAAACAGAGCTTTATATAACTGTATTTTAAAATCCTCAATATCAGTTACAACCTTTTTCATCGTGCTGTCATCTATCGGACTCCAAAGTCCGTTTTCAATTAACATTTCGTAGACTTCTTCTTGTAGAGGAATGCCTTCAAAATACGCTTGCTCAAACGTATCCTGATATACTTCCTGTGCTTCGTAGTTTTGTTCTATGGTTGGAGCATTAACAATTAAAGTTAATCTCGGCCTCACTTTTAACTTAACTATTCCCAGCACGATTCTAGATATCAAATATTCTCTGGTGTGTAATTCCATAGATGATATCCTGATCCTTATAAAAAAGTCAGCGTATCACTTGCCTATCCCTCAATATTTTATTGGTTTCAAATAGGCTATCGCAGCTACGCTGACAAAGGAGGGCTTGACCGCAAAGCCAAACCCCCCTATATCAGCCTGTCATAAAAACCGGTTTAGACCGGGCTTGTGATTGACAAGTCGTTAAAGTTACTGTATGAATAAGTAACAGAAACGTTACCACCACCAGTGTCACCACCAGTGTAACTTGCCGATGCAAGCTTGTTCTTACTACCAAGGTTGAACTGAGTACCATCAGTCAAAACAATGATGATGGACTGATCAGTAACCGTGGGAGCGGTAGAACTCACGTCAACGATATCACCAGAGGCAGAAATTACTTCAAATTCTGAAGTTACTTCAACCGGGAAGGTCACGTATCTGTGATAAGGTCCGAATGAACCAAGCTCTCTAATTTCTTCTCTACCCAAGTCAGTACTAACCGAGATAGACTGAATACCGCCATCATTAGCGTGACCGGCATTGTCTACGGGCTTAGGAATGGTAGAACTGGAAATATTGACATTCTCACGTCTCTGCACACCGTTTGTGCCGGGACTGTCTTCGTCAGGACCACCAGCGGCGTCGAAACCAAACGTCTGGGTTCCGAAGTTGTCACCACTAGTCCAAACCTTGTCGTTACCTACTAGCGTAACTGCTTCAGTGCAGTTTCCGTCTACTGGCATCGTGTATGAAACACTTGATACATACATGCCTGAGCAGTAAACAGATGCTTGGGGATAACCAGAACCGGCGAAATCAGCGGTGTCAGCCCAGATGCCGAGATAAACATCGGCTCTATCGTTTGACCCCTTTGAAATACTGGTCGAGGCTTGTGGAGCAGCCATCAAGTAGATGAGCTTGTCATCGTCCAAGACCTTCTCCAGCGTAACTTCTACGTCGGGAATTTCCTGAATGTTCTCGTAAAGAGACAACTGACCCATCTCGAAAACCTGCTCTAGGTTAAACGTCGATGTGATACCCGCGCTTTGCAGACCACGAACAATGTGGCTTGTGCTAAGCAGGGCCGACTGACCGTAACCATGAACCGCGATAGCCACGGCTTGTACGGCCCAATAAATTCTCTTGTTAGCAGCCATTTTAAAATCTCTCCTTTAAAAGTATGAGATACTTTTTACATAGTATTATACACCAAAATTCACTTATAGCTGTGACAATATTACTTCGGTTTGACCACGAACTGTTCCTAGATGCAAAGAAGGGTTGATAGCATCCATCTGCTGAACAGACATAGACGAAAATCTCAACTCCCTATCCCTATAACCAGAGACGGTTACAAGATTGGGATAAGTCAAGGCTCCAGAAGCAACAGATTTTTCAGAAAGCATACCCCTGTAATCCAAGGGAAACCTTCCTGATTGTGCAATTTTGTCTACATCAAACATATAGATAGTTTTTTCCTGTTGAAAGGAAACTATGTCAACCAATTTGTTTCGTGTAAATTCATCTTCTGTTAAAATATGAAACAGAACGTCGGTATAGGCCCACTGGCTTAAACCGCCTAGCTCTAGCGGCTTAAAACTTCTTCTAGGCACAATCTCAATACCTATTGCTGGCAACTGAACTCTCGTTTGACCTAGTTGAGACCAGTCACCAGAACCAGTATTAGAAAAATGTGAACTATCTAGCCTATCTGCCCTATATTGTATTTCTCTAAACCAAGGTGTTTCGTTAGCCGCCATCACCTTTATCCATCTGTAACTGTACTCCGCAGTTACTGTGCTGGTTGTGGATATTGCGGAATCAAAAATTATTCTACCATTAGGATAATCAATATGATGAGCGTATGTTCCTACCCCTGTTGCCGGATGAAAACTTCCACCAACAAATACTCCAGAAATGGCTATGGGTTGTGTAGCCGTAGATAGCCCGCTTTCCCATACCCAATTGTTTCTATACCCTTCCCAAACCTGTCCTGCTGTATAATTAGGGTCATCAACTAGTCTTAGCTGATGTTTGTTACCTCCGTACAATCCAACCGCAGGAATGTTAACATTAAAAAATCCACCCTTATCTATTAGACCCCAACTAAAGAACTCAACAAGATTATCTTGCAACTGCTGAGATAATGTTGTTTTTCCAACAGAGTCTATAAATTTTAATGAGGTATAAGTTGGCATATTATTTTAGGTTCTGCTGTATTAGATGTATTAGACGACCTTCTGAATTAGCAAAAGCCCTAGTTATGAAGTTGTTATCTTCTGTTCCAGAATAAGACGGAGGTACTCGAAAAATTCCAGTTCCTTTTGACATCGCCGCCAGCCCACTTCTTCCCGTCCCTTTTTTGTATCGCACCTCTGCATCACCAATTAGAACTCTATCCCCTTCGGTTAACAGCCATCTCAGCCAAGGAAGGTGATCGAGTTTTTCAGTCTTGACTATTCCAGAAGACAAGCTAAACAAATTAGAAAAATCTGAAGGCTGTATGTATATACTCATACCGCCTTTTAAATCTTTTCCTCTTACCGGCATAACCGGCTTAATCTCTACATAGATACTATCAGATATAGAACGAATTATATCCTCTATAACTCTTGCCTCAGTACCACGTCTAAGACCAAAAGCCCCCTGAAGAATCCCCTTGTTCAACTCTTGAATTTCTGGCTGAACTATCATTATGTCATCAGCAAACTTCCTTAACGCCTTCTGAATTCTTCCCTTCGACCTATCAAATATTTTCCTCAACTCTCTAGCCATCGCTAAAAATATTTTTGTCTGGATAAACTTATCTGACTCTAGAAGCTTTACAGTTAGAACTAGATCTTTAGAGGCCATTATGATCTACTCCAAAAAGTTACAACATATCGGTCTTGTTTAAAACCATGAGGATATGAGTCACCCTGTCGAGTAAATCTCATGGTTCCATAACCCGATATAGTTTCATGAACTATTAAATTCTTAGATTTATCAATCTTTGGCATATCCGTCATATAACCAATAGTTTGAATGATGTTGTCGGGAACGTCAACCTGAAATCCAACATCAACCCACTCTCTTCTATTCCAATAAACTCGAAGTCTTATCTTCTCTGTATTCTCAGTTATCTTAAATCCTCTTCCTTCACATAGGGGACAAACCATGCCGGTGGTGAATGCTAGCGGCCCCCCCGCTTTATATATGCTAGTAGATCTGCCACCAAATCCAACTAAAGTGCAGTTGGTGCATTCGTCCCTTTTCTCTGGATAAACCAACGTACACCTAACGCCAAAATTAGAAATCATGGCGTCACCTAGCTCGTTATATTTTGTAAAAACTCCGCTGGGTATTGTAATCGCCATCGAATCTCCTAATCATCAAGTACCCAAAGTGCCAACGTAGCGTCAAGACTTAATGTAAATGTCTTTTTACCTGTCGCGGCTGTTAGTGACTTTTCATCACCACCCATATCCCAAGGAACATCAAATTGATCTCTATCCTTATTGTCTATATCAATATTTGCAGTAGTCCCAAGATCTACTCCAGTATCTATTGCCCCAGAAGAATCAGATAAGTGTAAATCTTCACTCCCTGTTGTATTAGAAACAAATTGGTCTGCTGGAGTTTCTCCGTTTACAGAATTACTTCCCCCCGCAGTAGAATCTGAAGCCAAGTTATAATCGCTGTTACTTTTCAGCCCAGAAAAACATGTGGTCGTGGGGGCGGTTAGCGTTAAAACCATACAGTTTTTAGCAGTAAGATATGAAGTTGATGCGTATTTCGCATCATGAAGACCCATAGCTTTCGTTCCAGCGGTTGTGCCCGCTGGCTTCTTAATACCCTCAATAGAACAGTTATAGGCGTAGTAAACCCCTCTTAGAGATTTAGATATACCATTAACATTGTCGCCAGAAGTGTTTGTGTGAGATATATCATAAATAAAACAGTTTGCTATATGACCATTCATCTCTCCTATACACACAGCAGCCCCATCTGTTCCGGCTTCCTCGATATCTGCATTATAAATAAGCAGGTTTTCTATATATAACGGCCCCTTGGTAGAGTCGAGACTTTCTTTTGCATGTATCTTACATCCTAGATAATCCGCATTTCCTGTAACCTCTAGCCATTTTATATTCCAGATTAATGAACCGCTTGTGCTTTCAGTTACTCTTATATAACCAGAGAGTGTAGCCCCTGTTCCACCAGTCCCGCTATGAAACTGCTGATCAGCAACGGTTAAAGTTGCTGAGTCCAGACTGGTCAAATTTCCTCTTAAGGTTACATTTTCACTAAACGTGCTGTCTTTATAACATTCGCCAACAGCGTCATCACCCGACGAGTATATAGTTCCATCACTTAGATCAGACTCCCATGCGGTGATGGTGGAATAATCTCTCGATGACGTGCCGATTGATTTGGTTACAGTAGCCATAGTTTACCTAGGGGTTGGAGTGATCATCTTTACAGGAACAAATAGCTTCCATATCAAAAGTTATTTCTTCTCTTATATCTAACAATTTTTCAGGGTTTCTTATGTCTTCAACACTAACAGAAGATGGTAAAGACAAGTCGGCATAATTAACATTATAGGCTCTCTTTTTTAACAACGATCCGTCATGCTCATCAACAGAGCTTCTCACATGCTCCTCACATTCTTCGTCATCACAATCGTCATCATGATCTTCGTGATTAGTATTGACTCCGAAAAATCTCATCTTCTCTAGAGAGGTGAGTGGCCATCTTTTATGATCTGCTCTTATATTGTCACTTTCACTTTCAATTTTGTCCCACAAAAGGTTTACATTTTCTATGGTGGTATCTATCTTTCCACCAAACCAAACTTCAGCACCATCTCTTCCAAATATGCTGTGGTCATTTCTTTTTCTTTTATTAGCAAGAAGCTGATCAACTAACATATACTCACCGTCGTTGTTTGGAGTGGAGTCTATTATGTCGGAAGATCCGGTTAGAGTATTGGTTCTCTTTACTTCTGTATCACTCACTCTTTCAAACTTAAACTGGCTAAACTGTTCCAGCATCCATCTCGTCAAAGAGTCTTCTGGATTTAGACCTTCACTGTTTAATTCTACTTTTTGCACATGACATATCATTTCCGCATGACAACACAGTATGCGCCTTTCATTAAAAGCGCACACTACATCACCATCTTGATATTCTGGATCTGGGCCGTTAGACCCAACTTTTAGCAGAAGTTCCATCACTTCTCCTTATACAATCATCCACCAAACTTTTTGAGAGGTGGCTGAACCAGCCGCGATAAGAAAAATCTCATTCGCATTACGGACAGGGAATAATACGCTTTCTCCAGCGGCAACTGGATATCCATCGGTAGAATCTGCGCTATTTGCAGTGATTCCCGAAGCTCCAACATAGATGGAAACAGAGTTTGCAGTAGAAGCAGTTACCTGAATCCCCTTGTCTGCCTTGGCTCCATTGGTGGTTAATTGATAATTCTTATCGAAACCTATTCCACTTCGTCTTCCAGTATGAAATGTTGAGGTAGTAGTCATTGTTTCCTCCTTAAGCGGTGTAGTAACCGGTATCGTCGAATCTGTAATCTAATTTTTCTTTCCAAGTATGTGGGGTATTATAAACGTTGTTAAACTGATGTAGACTTTGATACCCTCTACTCATGCTGGTATAAGTACTAGTTATAGTACCACTATTTCCACGAATGTAGTTATAGTTACCAGTGACCATCGCTCCGGTTACAACTGAGCCATTATTAATATCTGTATTTGAACTATGAGCATACGTTGCTACATCTAAAATATGGACATGAGCCATTTTATATCTCCATTATGAAAAGTGGGAGTTTGTTCTAAAGCTCCAAGAGGATGCGTCAGCGGGTCTTGCGACACTTTCACTACCGGGAGCATATGGGCTTAATATTGCATGACCGGCAACAGAATTACCAGCCTTGTACTGCAATACAGCGTGATCGTATTTTTCACATATATCTTTGTATAGAACCATGAAACCCGCAGCTACCCCCTTCATGTCTATAGTGGAAGATCCATCCCTGACAGAAACGGCGTTCATAGAGTGAGTTCTAACCTCACTACCCACGATTACACAAGCGGCCTTTAGAGAAACGAGTGTTATGAACGGATCGTCTTTATCGGAAGATGCTGTGGGATCTGGATCTAAAGCCAGAGCGTCTACATCTACAGTATAAGTTTTGTCAAAGTCTATTTCGGTTAATACGAGTTGAGAAGCTACAAGAATAGTCTCCTCTAATCGTGAATCTGAAAAAGAATAATTGGAAGAATCCAAATCATTTACTAGATGTCTCAAAATTCGTACCATTTCTGTTTGCCAAGCCATGTTTCAACCCCTAAATATTATCATATACTTTAAATGTTGATATGTCTGTATTAAAAGTGCTTCCGCCGGAAGTAACTACCTTCGCCTGTATTCTCCAAGTTCCGATTTCATCTAGGTCACCGGATACGGTTGTATAACTTATAGCTCCGTTTGCAGCATCTTCGTCTGAAGCAGTTTTAGTTAGCGTTGTTCCTCCGGGCTTCTTAAAAAGAATAGTTTTAGTTCCCCCAGAAACATTCACAGTGGAAGTGCCGTCGTAAACCGTAACGGTAAATTTTGTGCCAATGTCTCCCTTGTGAATTTCATTGGCTGCCATATTATTTCTCCAAACTCATTTGTATTTCTTTATCTATGTATAGCGATTTGCTATTTACCTGATCTAGATATAAAGATAAAGGCTTTTCTTGGTCTATGTACAAGCTATACGCAGGATTTTGAGTTACGTATGCATTTATCTGTTTTACTTGATCAATATAAAGACTTAAATTAACAACATCAAATGCTCTAACAAAGACAACAGCATCAGAGTTAAGACTAGCGGATCCAGATAAGGATGTGGTTCCTGTTAATGTGGCTTCGACAGAACCTGATGCCGACAATGTTCCTGAAGCGGAAGAATTAAACGTTCCTCCAATTAATAATACACCATTTCCAGTTAGTTTTGCGGAGACAGAGAGGCTTGCAGACCCTATTTTGTCGACAGACCCATCTGTAACGACGGAGCCAACCCCGCCGACAGTTGAAGCTGCCGGGATCGCTAGGTTGGCGTTAGATGTCAAGGAAGCGTTGACGCTTGAAGAAGCAGACCCTAATTTTTCAACAAGTCCATTGGCAGACAGGATGGCTGGTCCGTTGACTATACTCGTTCCAAACTTTCCAACTTGCCCGCTTGCAGAAAGAGATGCGTTTCCACTTATGACAGACTGTCCTTGCTTCTCGACAAGTCCGCTAGCGGTTAACGCAGCAGGGCCATTAACAATAGAAGATCCCAGTCTTACTATATGGCCATTCGCAGTAAGAGACCCCACCACCGCAATAGTAACTGTGCCAAGCTTGTCTGCCCCGGTAGTACCCTCGCTGACAACCGTAAGAGATCCACTAGAGCTAACTGTTGCAAACTTTTCAACAACACCAGAGGCTGTTAAAGATCCTACACCACCAACATTGGTGGTTGCTATTCTTGTTACCGTACCGCTAGAAGTTACGGTTACAGTACCAGCAGAATCCGCACTACCAAATTTCTCTACATGCCCATTGGCGGAAAGTGATGCAGGTCCGTTTACTAGCGAAGCTCCAGACTTGTCAACAATTCCATTAGAAGAAACGGAAACATTTCCACTAATACTACTACTGCCAACTTTTTCTACAGTTCCACTAGCACTTAATGTTGCAGGACCAGCAATTAAGCTGGTTCCTAATTTGCTAACCTCTCCATTCGCAGTAAGCGAACCTATACCGGCAAGAGTAGCCGTCCCTAGCTTCTTCTCCTCAGTAGCACCATCACTCGTAACCGTCAGAGATCCACTAGAAGTGACTGTTCCAAATTTTTCAACAACACCAGAGGCAGTTAAAGACCCTACACCACCAGTGGTGGTGGTTGCTATTTTTGTTACCGTTCCGTTAGAAGTTACGGTTGCAGTGCTAGCGGGATCAGCGCTGCCAAGTTTCTCTATGTGTCCGTTAGCGGACAGGGACGCGGGTCCATTTACTAATGAGGCCCCAAACTTGTCAACAACACCATTAGAAGAAACAGAAGCATTTCCACTGATAGTGCTACTGCCAAACTTTTCAACAGACCCATGAGCATCCAACGCGGCAGGACCGGCAATTAAAGAGGTGCCAAGTTTAGTGATAGCGCCGTCTGCAACCAGAGATCCGTTACCAGCTATTGTAGAGGTGCCGAGCTTGGTAATTACGCCGTTGGCAACTAAAGACCCGTTGCCAGAGATTGTAGAGGTGCCAAGCTTCGTGATAACCCCATCAGCAACCAAAGATCCGTTACCGGAGATTGTAGATGTTCCGGTTTTTTCTATGGCTGCGGAGGATGTTAGGGCGGCATTTCCGCTTGTGGTACTACTACCAAACTTTTCAACCACACCATTAGCGGTGAGTGTGGCTGGGCCATTTATTAAAGTTGTTCCTTCCTGTCCTTTTGTAGCACTAGCGGTTAATGAAGCATTTCCGCTAATAGTAGAAGATCCTGACTTTTCAACAACACCACTAGCCGTAACGGTAGCGCTACCGCTAGATGAAACAGAACCCAAAAGAATTTCAGGCTCTGCTGCGGATATAGGATGCTCGCTTAACGCATGAAACCCCAACATGCGCTACCCCTAGGCAAATGTTATGTCAATAGCACCGGCATTAAACTTGAAGATATCTCCGCTGTTTACTACTCTTACAGCATCAAGAGCACCAAACATAAGCACATTCCCACCCCACTTATCGTCACACAAAGCAATACCAGACACATGCCCCCAGTTACTGGTGGCGGTGGCATAGGTAATTGCGCCAGTGTTCTCGGTATCTCCACCGGCTGAAGTGGGAGCGTCCCACTTATCTGTTCCTGACGGAATGACCATTCGATAATACCCGCCAGCAGTCCCACCGCTCCCGTGAGGCATTAGCTCAGGAATTCCGCCGGGGTTGTGGCCAGCTACATGGCTAGCCCCGGTGTGAACATCTACCGGAACACCGCTACATAAAGCAACGTATAAATTGGCGGGCTGTGTAAATGCTTGACCTCTAAATATATAGTTGATTAGCTTTGCTTCTAAGTAATCGGACATTGCATTGGTTGTCATTATCGTTTCTCCTTATTAGGTTTTTTAAACAAAGTCTGGACCAGAAGATGGCTCTTCTATACCAAGAGAAATCTGGCTCAAACTAGTCTCTACTTCTGCTTTAGTATCACTAGCCACATTTTTTAACGCTGTGTTAATTTCATTTTTTATAATAGTTTCTTTTATAAAATCCATTATACATCCTATCGTAAACTCGTATCTAAGCTCAGAAATTTGCTCATCTGTAAGCTCTATATCGTCTTCTGTTTGATCTTCATCTGTAATTAAAGAAGCTTTTTTATCATATATCGCATTTTCCCACTTACCAGTATAGACCCCAAGGAAAGCCTCTTCCGCTTTGCCAAGAAGGGCGTCTGGATATGTTATTGTTATATCTTTTCCGCCAAAGTTTGCTGTTATTTCCGCCATGATTTACTCCAAAAAAAACAAGAACGCTGGATTGGCAGTGGCATCTTCTTCTTCTTCTTCTGGTTCATCGCCGCATTGGAAGTACATATTAAATATCTTAATACTGTCTCCCATTTCAGCGCCCGCATTTGTGACACGCAGAATAAGATTATTGTAATTCGATATACTGTTTGCTTCGCTAGTACTAAGATTGATTGTGTATTGAGTAGCGCTGCTTGTATTAACACTGTTATTAGTTGTACTATGTCTTTGTGTGCTTGATTCAAATAAGGCTATTGTCAACCCCGGAGTGCCCATAAACCCACCCGGAGTTGCTAGAGCCGTATATATTATCTTGTGGTCAGAGGCTGACTCTGGGTCTGTTACATTGCTCAGAGTAAATATTGCCGGTCCTACTGGCGCTCCATCAAACCCTACAGTTCCTTCTACGTAGTCAGAACCAGCAGAAGTGCTATCCGCACTAAGATGGATATTACTACTGCTACCAGATTGGTTTGTCCACCCACCTGCGCTAGAAGTGCCGTCTAATGTTGCATTTTGCGCCATGATTAATCCTTATATATTTTGTCCTATAACAAATCCGTCAAATGCATTGGTTCCGGTACAAAGAAAACCAACCACGTCGGCCTTACTTGCTGTAGTTGTCAGCGTAGGGGCAGACCCTCCAGCCCACTTGATAGTGCTAAACCAAGTAACTGTACGATTACCAGCACCGTCTTGAGTTAATCGTAGCATAAATCTGTCACCCGCCCGAGTATTTTTTACAGCTAAGGTTCTATTACCACCCAAAACCACATTATGGGCAGTAGAAGAAGCTATGTCAAAATTAACAACTGCTTGATCAGTACTTGTTTCTAGACAGCCTCTAATGCCAGAGGCCATGATACATCCACTATGAGCAACGACATCAAGATGTCCCACCGTTGCGGCAGCAGCGCCTTGTCCCGCACCAAGACCAATTCTTCCGTCTGAAGCTATTATCATTTTATCTTTTGCGTTGGTTCTAAAATGCATTTGATTTGCACTTCCAACACTTTTATATCTGATATACCCATTATCAGGATCATCAGTGTCGCCCATATAAAGATATGCGTTTGCATTAGTTCCAGAAACAAGCTGTAGAGTCATATTGTTTGCGGTATCGGCTGTTCCCGCAACAAATCTAACTCTTGAGTTCCCATCACGATCAGCGGCTCTGGCATAGATCAAATCATTGTTTGAAACATCGATATGAAGTGGGTAGCTGGGGTCCACCCCAATACCCAGATTTGTACCATCGAACTGTAAATCTGAATCTCCCTCAAGGGTATCGGCATCGGTAAATATGGCTACTTGATCATTAGCTGGAGTTCCTGTAGTATCTACGCCGCCACCACCGCTTACAGTAGACCAATAGGTATTCTTACTATCGGTTGTTAATACCTGACCATTTGTTCCGTTGCCAGACGGCAACATCAGCGTGTAATCCCCGAATGTTCCCTGAGCCTTAACTAAAACTCCCGATCCAGACCCACCAACACGTACACCACTAGCCCGAACATCCCCAGACACGTCTAACCTATAAGAAGGTGACGACGTGCCAATACCCACCCTATCATTTGCAGCATCTGTTCTTATAAGATTACTGTCGGCATCGCCTTTAATCTGAAGATCGACATCCTGAGTGCCATTGTTGATTATAACTTTGTCCGTGCTACCTTCATCCAGCTTGATCATCGATCTGTTGCCAGCATACATGTTTATGCTGTCAGTTTGAAATCTGATGTAAGTGTCTGAATCTCCATCATGATAAAGATATTCACCAACGTTGAGATCTCCTGTAACCGTGACGCCCGAAGCACCAACAGTTATACCGCTGGCTTCAATTAACCCATCTACATTAAGTTTTCCACCAGCAACTCCTATAGGAACGTTAATATCTACTGCTGGAGCGGTAATATCTAAGGTGGTTCCTGCGTTGATTTCAAGATGACCATCGGCAGAAGCGACAATATTCTCGCCCCCTCCTACATCATGGAACGAAATCTTAGAAGCCCCAAGAAGCCCAAGTTCCATCTCAGACTGATCCCAAATTGCATGCTTGCCACTGGTGTCCCCATAGAAGATAACGTCGTGACCAGTACCAGCAACTCCAACGGTTAAATCATCATTAACTAGGAATGTGCTCCCGTCGTAGGTTACGTTCGCCTCGGAAACAAAAGTGTCATCGCCCGCAACCCACGTAATAATTCCATTGTCGTTATCTCCCGACACAGATCTTGAACTACCACCACTAACCGTAGACCAGTATGTATTTTTACTGTCTGTTGTGAGAACTTGCCCGTTTGTTCCGTTGCCAGACGGCAACATTAATGTATAATCACCAAAGGCTATCTGTGAATTAATAGTTACTCCAGAGGCAGAAGCTCTCTGAACCTTAACTCCAGAAGACGTAACAAGTCCTGTTGTTGTAAACCCACCAGCGGTCACAATACCGGGGATTGTCACGACAGAAGCTGTCCCAGCACCGATGGTTACATCTACTTCACCGTCAGTTGTGGAACCAGTTAAAGATAACCCTACCGTGTTAGTTCCATCGTTCTCAGCAACATAAAGTTTAAGCGCGCCACATTCATCGCCATTAGAGGCATCAGCAACCACACCTTCAATTTTAGCAAACGATAGATTCTCCTGATTTTCATCATCTCCATAGAAGCTGATAATACCGCAAACGTCGTTGTCTAATCCTGCCGCACCCTTATCCAGAGTGAATCGAAGTTCGCTGCCTGTAGTATCATCGAAAGCATGTTTTAATTCAAAACGGGGAGGTGTATTATCAGTGGTAGAATAATATAAGAATCTGTAATCCTGAGTGAAACTAAGTTGAGATTCTGCATCAAGCTCGGTGGTAGTTGAACCAACTGTGACAAGTCTATTTGCGCTTGCGTTGTTCAGGGCCGTGATTGTATTTGTGTCGGTAGGGGTAGACCAATAGGTATTTTTGCTATCACTTGTCAGAACTTGCCCGTTACTTCCTATGCCTGATGGAAGAGGTAAAGTAAAGCTTGTGCTTACTACGTCAGGAGCCTTGACCGTAATGGAGCGAGAAAGGTCCGCGTCTAACAGTACGGTTCCAGAAGGTCCAACCCTCACGCCACTGGACTGCACCCAAGAATCATATCCCGCGCGAGCCTCTCGAACATCTAGAGTATAGGATGGTGATTCTGTCCCTATTCCAACCTTACCGGTGGCATCTTTGTAAACCGCTTTTCCGGCGGGATAAGTTACAAATACGTCTTTTGTACCAGCGGCAAAGTTAACGGCGTTGTCAGAGTTGCTACTTTGTAGAACAGTAGTTCTTGCCAGTGTGTCTGGAGATGCGTCTGTAACTGTTCCTATCCCAACCTCCCATTCGGAGGCGGTTTGATGTGATATCGCGTAAAAGCAAGTGTTACCATTACCAACACCGGCCACGAACGTTTGAAAGCCTATGGCGGCTCCCGCTAAATTTAACGTTCCTGTACCCGCAGTAGTAGATGTTTCTTTTACTCTATCGGCTATTTTAAGGGTCATTTCTATACCCGATTGCTTGAGTTATATAGACAGTCACACTATATTATACACCAAATGTCTATAAAAAAACCGCCCCACCCCGAAGGGTGGGACGGCTCTCGGTTTTTAGATTGGCAACTTCTAGACTAGAATGAGCCGAGTATAACTCTTCTGTTGTCTAGAACCGCGAAGCCGAGTTCGGCCCAGCCATACCAACCCGCTCTCTGCTGACGATGGAGGGTATCGTCCTCGAAGACCTGAACCTGTTGTCGCATCGGCATAATGAAGCTGTCGTTGCTACCAAGATCCAAGCCAACAACTAGCTCATTATCACTTGAGGCAAGACTACCGCTGAGATCATCATCAAAGAACTCTTGGTATTCTTGACCCTGACCAAGCTCATCCAGATCGTGGAGATTAACGTTGAACACTCTGGAGATACCGCCATCGGCAGCGAGATAAATCTCACGTCGAGTAGTATCGTCTAGCTGATCAACACCCCAGTTTCGGATGTCTTCGATACCTTCGGGACTCATGAAGAGGTCCGTAAGGCGACCACGGTTTAGAGAAGCGCTGTTACCGCCACCATTTCGTCTCATAACAGTCTTCATCAGACTAACAAGACGCTTGGTGAATTGACCCTGAGCGGCATCGCCATCATAAACCAAGATGTTACGGTCAACGCCAGCACTAAGTAGTGTGTGCCAACCATCATCGTTAATCTTCTTAACGAATGAGGTTTCTAGAACCTGAGCCGCGCGAGCGACCACGTCCCATCGGGCGTCTCGGGCATATCTTAGGAGATAGTCGATTGAGGAAGCAATGCTATAGGTCGGAACCATAACATAGTCGCCCTCGACGTGTCTCTCGGGGATACGTCCGTGACCGGGGTTAGTATAAGCAACAAACTGATCCTCTTCACCGGGGGCAAGAAGATCTAGAGGAAATTCGGCTGTTGTTCCCGGCTCCATTTGGATAGCCTGAAAGATGCTTGTTACAACATCACCGACAAGAACCCCCTGACGAAGAGGCTCTTCAATAGCCTTAGCGATTTCACGCTGGGCATCAAGAGCTTCTGCCTTCTCGGGGCTACCAGAACGTTTAATCAATTCGATAAACGCATCGTCTGGTCTACTAAGGTTACTCATTATTTAAGTCTCCCTTTTTAGAGATTAAGTTTTACTTACAGTGCTTTACGCTGGCGTTGTGTTACCATTAGTGTTAGGTAGACTAATTTCTACCTTGGCATAGCCGTCTTCGTCCACTTTGGACATGAAACGACCAACAATTAGACCCGCACTTCTTGAAACAGTACTGTCATCAGCAGCGACCGGAGTGTCCGCTAGAAGACCACTGTGTCCGAGATAGGCTAGATCGCCTACAGCGGGACTTGCACCAGAATAGATAGAATCGGTTACAACCCAACCCTTACGGAGAAGCGTAACCTTACCGCCCTTCTGGACCTCATCCTTGTGCCAGTTGATGTGCTGACGAGTCTGGTCAATATTGACCATATCGTTTAGCAGAAGACCGACAGGGATCTTACCAGAGGGGCTGGCAGCAACAGTAACTAGCGCGCTACTGTTGTCCATAGCAGCACCAGAAGCACCACTGCCCGAGTGACATACGACGTGACCACGATTCTTAACTTCGTTCATGAAGAACGAAATGTCAGTTTGCAGTTCGTGGCGATCAGATTTAAGTGCCATTAATATGACTCCTTTATTATTTGAGTTAACTTCCAGAGCGTAGTCTCGCGACGACAGAGGCTCTGGTGAAAGTAAATTACTTTTCTGTTAGTCCAGCGGTGGACTTCAAAACATGATCTCGGAGCCACTCACTTGCACTGGCTCTTGCTGACTGAACTTCGTCAGTTTCGCCCGCATCGGCTAAAGCAGCCTCTACTTCTTCTTCAACTTCTTCAAGAGCTTCGGTATCGGCGGAAGCTTCTGCGTCATCTTTATCTTCAGCAGGATCTTCTTTCTTTACCTTACCACCCTTTTTAAACTTCTTCTTTGGACCGGCGCCACCGGGGTAACCACGCTTTGAATCAGCTTCGGTTTCTTCGGTTTCTTCTTCGTCGGTCTCTTCAGCTTCAGCTTCCACTTCTTCATCAGCAGCAACAGGGTTGCGATCCGCTAGTAGTGTAACTACTTCTGCAAATAGCTCGTCACTGGCTTCAGAGAAAGCTTCTAGCTTAGCTTCAGCTTCTTCTTCAGTGAGACCGGCGTCCTTAAGGGCGACTAGTCTCTGGTTCTTATGGGCTTCAGCTTCGATTTCATCTAGCTTAGCCTGAATAGTCTCAACCTGCTCAGCAGCAGCTTGATTCTTTTCGATTAGTTCTTGCTTCTCAGAATCATGAGTCTCCGCTACTGCTTCTAGTGAAGCGATAGTTTCGTCTCTCTTCTGAACCTGAGCCTGTAGCTCTTCCAGCTTCTCAGAAACGGCTTTTTCGTCCATTTCGGATAGCTGACTAACAAGCTCAGCATTCTTATCGTTCGCTTCAGCTAGATTTTGCTTAAGCTCTGCGATTTGATTCTGAAGCACAGCATGTTCATCTGCCATGTTACTATTCTCCTTTACAGAGTTTATAAATACTTCTTCGATTTCAAAAGCTTTACTATCGCTGAACGATAGTCTGTCTTTCAAAATAATACTTCTAGGATTAGCTGGTTTATTCACTAAACCTTTACCAGAAAAGGAAATATTCCTTAATAGTCTACCAAGTTTATGTCCTTCATACTCTCCGTTTCCTCCATAAGATCTAAGATGCTTTGTTAAGAACGCGGAACCCTCATTTCTTGCAACAACTTTGTTTCCACCGTCTGGAGCTATTACGGCATAATCAAAGTTATTAAATAAGCATTCCATCGAGACAAACCATTTTCCCTCTTCAATTTCCTGAATTAAGTCATTCACCCTTTCCCTTCTTTCTAAGGATGACCAACTTTTATAGATTACAGCCCCAGTGACAATCTCAAATTGCTCTGGAGCCTTCTCTAAGTCTTCTGAGATAGCATTCCCGCTAAAGTCAACTACCTCATTCGAGGTGATATGACCAATGATATCTTCCTCGTTATGCATGTAGTTAAACTGTTTATCTTCTGGAGTTTTTCTAGCGACCCATAACTCGTCATTTGAAAAAACGTCGTCGTTCTTATTCCAACCCGTTGAAACCAAAACAGACTTTAAATAGTATAAGTCCATTTGATCTTTGTTCTCAGCCACAGTGCTATCATTAAAAATAACACTGGCCTTTTCTATATCAGGCTGATCAGGGGTATACGGAACGGCTGTGGATACAAGAGCTATAGTATTTTTTGCCAGAACCTTTTCGGATAAACCAGCTTCTATTTCGGATTTATATATTTTCATATTTTAACCTCAAATTATTATACACCAGAAAAGACAAAAAATCGAAAATTAAACGTCCATCAGACACATCGCGCAAGCAGAGGTATGGATATTTCTTAGCTCATCTATGTTAGGACTTCTGCCATTCTCCGTGTTAAAAGATTCGTTTAAAGATGATAACGTCTTAATTACATTGATGTCTGGAGGAAGATTATTTTCTAGGGCATTATAGACAACGTCTGCGGTTACATCAGTGTTGGGTTTTAGGTTAGAGAGTATTGCCAGTTTAATGTACTCTAGCTCGCTCATCTCGCTTTTTGTTAGTCCTCTCATATTTTTCTTCTTATAGTGCGCAAGTAGAGCAGGGTTAACTATCTCAGATATCTTTTTCTGTGAATCGCATGCCCACAACAACAGATTAACAAATTCATAATTAGCAGCAGTTCTCGGCTTCACAACCTTTTGCTTTCTCGGTCCTTGATCCTTAGAGTTCTTCGGCCTCCCGTCTTCTGGGCGTCCAACCGGCTTTTGCTGTTTCTGCTGTAGTTGAAAATCTCTTTCTTCTTTTTCTTTTCTCTCCTGTTCCGCTTTATCAAACTTAGGTCTATTTTTCGGAACTGTTAGCGCATTATCCCCCGCCTCATCTGAAGGAACCAGACCTAGCTCGTGAGGAGCCATCGTGTCCTTTGTAAGGGCAATCTTCTCAAGATCGTTCCTATGCTGCGGGTTATGGTATGGTCCTGCTTTCGGAGGCATTTTTTGGTTTTCTCTGGTTTTATGTTCTCTATTAATCCTAATTCTTTCAATGTCTGGAATTTCTCCAAATCTTTCTTGAAGTGTCTCGGCACTGATTATGTCTCTGTCGGCAAGCTGAACCAGAAGATTCTTCTCTGCTGCCTCGTCAGATAAAATCATTTGATCAAAGTGGACTTTAGCCGGAAATCTAAAGCCCATCGCTCTCTGTACGATTTCCACCTCTTTATTCCAAAAACTGAGGAGAACACTTCTCCCGTATTGCAGTCTTTCCACAAGCGTCTTTAGAGAGATAAAGTTGTTTGTAAAGCCTCCTCCATTACCGGCCAGCCCTGTAAGAGTTGGAGGTATTCCAAGTCCCGCATAAACACTGTTAAGAACTGGTTCATATTTCTGCGAGCCTAGAAATTTAAAAACCTGACTATTAGATTCTTTGAAATCAAGCTCTGGCCCCCACACGAGATCCATAGTTCCGCCACCAACATTACCAGCCAAGATGTTTCTAAGTTTGTTGATTGCAGTTTTGGTGGGTAGAATCTTATTGTCCAGATCGCCCAACTTCCACAGACGAATGTTAGAAATGGCGCCATCAAGAGCAGCCATATCCGCCAGTTTCATCTTTTCCAGCATGACAACGTCATCCAGAATTGCATAAATCATTGGCTTTGCCCAAACCAGCCAATCGTCTTTTTTGTAAAAGAAAACAGAAGTCTTTTCCGGGTCTAACGGGATAGACTTCTTACCCTTCCTGATAGCATCCGCAAGATCTGGAGGCAGGGCTTTCATTATCTGCTTATGTTCTGGGTCATGACTCTTGGTCGCAAGATTTTTTATTAAATCAGAAATCTTTAACTTATACTTTGTGCTACCCGCAAAAACTCCTAGCTCGCCACCAATGGCATCAACAGAGAGAGGATTTAGCAAGTCATATTGCCAAGGTATTTCTCTTCTGAACACCTTAATATCTTCTATGACCATGTCTGGAGAAGCGGAGATCTTCTTAAATTTATCCTCGGTACTCTTGTTTATTCTTGCCGTTCTTCTTTTGACAACTACGTTACCACACCTGTAAAGAGTGTTTAGAAATCTTTCAGACCTCTGCACCCCACCAACTTTCTCAAACCATCTCTTATAAAACTTCTCGATCTTTTTGTTGGGATGAACCAGCGTTACTCCCTGACACGAAAAGTCTCCCATAAGATCAATTACGTTTTTTATTATTCCCACTTTATCATAAGCATTCATGCACATCCGCATAATGTCTTTTTGCTTACGAGGAATAGCCTCATGTCTTCTGAAGCGATAGTAGTCATCTTTAACAAAATCACTTCTGACAGAACGGTTAGGCTCTATATCTAGAAATGACCTGTGAGACGCGGTGGACATCATTATGCCATCGTAAGCCTCTACTGCATCGGAGGAGGCGTCCAAAGCGTTGGCCTTTTCAGCATCGCTTGACCAAGTTACGAAGGCGGGTTCTGCTTTGTGGTCTTGTATGGGATCTGTCATTTATATTGATTCCTAAACTAATGGGACTGTCAATTGGATTCATCTATAATATCATACACCATTTTTCTCGCCTTCCATAATGAGAGCGCCAAACATACCCACAGAACAAACATTACTATGAATGGTTTTGCATTCGGGTATGTCATAGGTTATGCCGACAAATTTTCCGCCGTACTTTTTTTGAAGTTTCTTGGCTTCAATCAGTTGTAGCGGATTTTTCCATCCTGAACCGCTCCATTCATAAGGATGGTCAAAACCTCCTGTCTGTGGCATTAATGAGATACCGGTTATTATTGTTGGGCTTGTTTCACCCCTAAGCTCCAATATTTGTTGTATCCACCATTCCATCTTGTTCACATTAGACCAAGAGTAAAATACGTCTGGAACTACGTCCCGATTTTCTTGCAAGTATTGTATTGCGTCCCCATGTTCTACCACAGCATCGCACTCATATTCCCTCTCTTTTGCAATCATTGCGGGTTCTTCATTAAACTCTACACTTACAACCTTGCTAGCGTATTTTGAGAACTCGTATAGAACATCTCCTTCATGACAGCCGATCTCAAACACAGACTTTCCATTTATATGTTCTTTGAGTTCTTCCGCAAAAGCTTTTGACCTAGTCTTATTAGTCTCTTTATCAAACTTCCATATATCGCCAGTCATCTTGTCAACTCTTTTTTGATATTTATCTCTAAGATCATTAATATTTCTAATAGACATCGCCTATCCCTTCGGTAAACCAAGCGGGACCAATATAGTCTGGCCCAGCCTCTTTCTCTGCCTTCATCTGTTCTGCAAAACCACCTAGAGTCTCATATGTTATAGGTGCTGGAGTTCTCTGTATTGTTCTTGCCGCCATGTTAGCCATCAACAAAGAACTATACCTGTCCTTTCTCAGTCGATCTTTTCTTCCACCGGGAATCTTTATTTCAGGAGTGTCCCACTTATCTCGCCCTGAAGGGGTCTGAGTAATGATTATCATAGAAAGCTCATTCTTAAGCTCCTCTATCTCCATTACACAGTCCTCTAAAGTGTCCATCTTTCTTTTTACTACATTATCATCTATTGATGCAAGACCTAAACTGATGGCATCAAAGAAGGGAAAAATTAACACCTTATCTTCAAAGTCTTTTCTCATACCGTGATTAGATTGCCCCAGCCACTCTGAATTCGCAAACTGACACATCTCTAGAATATGCAGACCGGCGTTACCGTCTGTGTCCTTTTCCTTATCCTCTTCTATTATCGGCCAAATGGGAAGCTCACCCTGTCGTATCTTGTCTTTGTCATGAAGAGCCTCCATTACCGCTATTCCACCCCCCTGAGCGTCCATGGCAACCCTTTCACACGGGAAGACACCCATCAGGTCTCTGATCTTTCTCGCACAGTAAGAATAAAAGTCTGTCTCGCTGACAAGACCCATCTTAACCTTTTCTTTATGCTCTCCTCTTGTTGTGGTCCAACAATGAACAATACGTCTATGTTCTGGGCGTAGCTCTACCACGGTAATACTAAAGTTATCAACTTCCGATGCGGGGTCTACACCAAATACATATTTAAGATTTGGACTACCTTTTAGTACAGGTTTAAAATCCGCCTCTCCGCTGGGGAACTTTATGCGATTTTCATTCGACACAACACAGGACTCTATCAGGCTTCTTTTGAAAAACCCTTGGCTGTCTGTGGTGAAACATGCCCCAAATTCCATTTGATAGATACCGGAATGAACGGTCGCTCTAGATCTGGCTACCTGAGCGGCATCTAAAAACCCTTCTGGCAGAAGCTCAAACGGTATCCTAATTATGCTGTACTGCTTCCAATCAAATCCGTCTGGTATATCTTCTGATCCAAAGATCTCCCCAATTTTCTTAGGCTCGCCCTTACTAGAAATTATGGACTTCCACCTTTTCCAGTACTCCGCAAAGTGGTTGAAGTCATAGTATGCCGTACCAGACAGAACGATCTGGTTTGCAGACACCTCTGACATTTCCTCACCTTCAAACTTTTTGCCGAGTTCCTTCGCCTTCTTCTTAGCCGCCATCATTTTTACGTTTTCTACGGGAGTGGCTGTAACGGCAGCAAAACCGGCAACTACGTTCTCAAAAATCTCTCTAGGTACAGACGCGAACTCGTCGGTAATAATGTCGTTGGCTCGTTGACCTCTAATCTTAGTACCATCCCCTAATGGTAGGCATGTGACTGTGCTGTCATTTATTGTCATGCGGCACATGTCAACGTCACGTCTTGGTCCGCTGTTTGCCGAAACCATGTCTCGTAATATAGGAGCATTTTCCCATATCGTATTCATATACTCAAAGAGAACCTTTGATTGTCTAAAAGCCGCACCAACGATGATTATTTTTCGTCTAGGTAGAAAAAAAGCGCGAAGCATGGCGTATAAAGATAATATAAAGGATTTGCCAAGTCCGCGCGACCCGATAAGCATCGGGAATTTTCTATACCACATCTCTTTAAGTATTAAAGCTTGAACTGGGAGAAGATCTATATTGAATATCTGTTTGCATGCAAAGCTAAAATATTCCGGCTCCATCATTAGCCAAGCTAGTCGTATATGAAACTCTTCTGGATCGTCTTCCGATATAAAATGAACCGGATTAAATAAGTCTTTTTCATTTACATCGATATTGAGCCAAGCATCATCCAATATCGATTTAACCTTGTTATTCATTTAGACCTCTAGAATTTTCTCAAATATCTCGACGGCTTTTTCTTCAGCAGAATGACGGTTCTCACAGAAGATGATTTCTACGCCATACTTCTCTTCGTAGTCATGCAGTTTTTTACGCATGAATTTCCCATTCATTCTCAAGTATCGCCAACGACGTTTAGGAATGCTGGACCCGCGTGGAAACTGCATCAGCCGACTCTCGGAAAATTCACATACGATGTAAGGGTATTGAAAAGACATCATACGTTCTAGTTCTGCCTCGAACTGTACCCTCTTCTTACCGAGGTTGAGCGCAAGCTCGGCAGTAGTCGCCTTCCTTTCGATTATCAAGAAGTCTTCCCTGCCTTCTATTGTATAATCGCCCGTCTTTAGCCCTTTCGAAAGCGTACCTACACAGCTATCGTAGATGTCGAAATTCCATCCATTCTTCTCTCTTGTATCTTGTATGACAACAAACTTAGACATCCTTCTCTACCAGCTTTATCTTAGTTATTCTATAGTTTTCTTTTATTAGTGACGCCGCCTTTAGATAAGTGGACAGTTTTGCTTTCTTGTCACCTTTTAGGCTTTTAGCCCTACGGTCTGATCTTATTAGTTCGTATAAGACATCTGCCACAACTGAACAGACTTCGTCTGGATCTTCGGCGTTAAGCTTTATGGTAATTTCATCCTTTACGTAGTGAGTTAATCCAAGTTCTTTTAACTCATCCTTTACCTTGCTTATGTCTATGTACACCCTGTATTGGTTCATCTAAATCGGACCGTTTCTTTTGTTCAGCACATTCTGGACAACACCACATGGCTTCCTTGTGAGGTTTTGCGTAATGTAGAATCCTTATCTCGGTGTCCATAATAGTATATAGCTTAGAGCTATCACTTTTCATTAAAAAATACACATCATCCAAATCTTTTTTGTAAGCTTCTCTTGATCTACTAATATCCGTTCTTAACAAATAGTTCTGTACTGTTATAGAAACAACCGACAACAGAAGCATAACTATTACCCACTTTGAATCCTTCATCTCTTCCTCCTTAGTCTTTAAGGGCGCTTATATCGTAATCTATCATTCGAGAAACTAGTTGTTCGAAAGAAACTTCAGGCTCCCACCCCAGTACCGTCTTGGCCTTGTTGGGGTCACCCTTTAGATAGGGAACTTCTGAAGGTCGCATGAATCTTGGATCTTGAACGACAAAATCTGAATAGTCTTGTATTCCAATACTGTCAAAAGCCGCCACCAAAAAGTCCCTGACTGAATGAGTCTTCCCCGTAGCAATAACATAATCATCAGGAGCATCCTGCTGGACTATAAGCCACATGGCCCGCACGTAGTCCTCCGCATGCCCCCAATCCCGCTTCGCATCCAGATTTCCTAAATGTAGCTTGGGAGCGGACTCTCTATCTCCATCGCTTGAAAAATGGTGATTCAACCTAGCGATATACTTGGTAATCTTTTTAGTAACAAATCTTCCCCCTCTTCTCTCACTTTCGTGATTGAACAATATCCCACAGCTTGCGTGTAGCCCGTAGGACTGCCTATACAACCTAGTCGCATGATGAGCAGCCAACTTAGCTATCGCATAAGGCGACTGAGGATTGAACAGTGTATTTTCATCCTGAAACAGATCGCCGTCCCTTTCTGAAATAGCGTCCCCAAACATTTCACTGGAAGAAGCCTGATAGAATCTCGTGTGAGGACTATGCTCTCTTAAGACCTCAAGAATATTTAGGCATCCAGTACAGGTAACGTCGATTGACAATATGGGTTGATTAAAAGACGTACCCACATGACTCATAGCCGCTAAGTTATATATCTCGTCAGGATTACTTTCCTCTACAATCCTTAGCACGCTGCTATAGTCGGTGATGTCCCCCTCCACCAAGTCTAAAGCAGGGTCATCCATCATGTGAGATATTCTGCTGGTATTTCCGGTGCTAACTCTTCGAGTAACACCTATTACCTTATACCCCTCATTTAACAGTAACTCGCTAAGGTAAGATCCGTCCTGTCCTGTAATTCCGAACAATAAAGCCTTCTTAGACATAAACTCCATCCTCTATCCTGTTAATCCAAAAACGTTTATCTAACTTTTCCGTATTGTAAGTCTTGGACTTCATCTCCTCGTACTTCCGCCCTAGAAATCCAGCATCTAAATTTTTCCACTCATCTTCAGTTAATTCTAAAATAGGTAGATCTGAGAACCAAGCAGTAACCTCGCTTTTTTGAACGATTGGAATAACGCCCAAATATAAACACTCCCAAGTCCTATATGTATCTACCCCGTTTCCTTCTGGAGAAAACGCAAACTTATGTCGAGCAAGATTACTACAATATTGGTCTTCAGAAACTTTAGACTCTACAGTCACCCAATCCTTGTCTTTATAACGATTCCATATTTCTATTCTAAAATTATGAGCCATCTCTGAGCAAAGCTCGTAACCATCTTCTCTCTCGTGTCGAAAGTTCATATACAAGAGCTTGTCTTTTAAAGTGTCCTTATATTTGACAACCAACTCTTTAGTAGATGGATTTGTTCCAAGTGGAATTCCCTGAAACACATCTTCATGAATCGCGAGATTAGTTGAGTACCATTTAGTCACCTTGTCAGAAATTTTTCGAATACCTTGATGCGCATGATTGTTTAAACCAATAACATACACATCAACCTCGACCGGCTCCTCCCATTCTGAAGGCGTTCCAGCAATAAGCATCCTTGATCCACTTACCTGCATTCTATCCTTGTAAATACCAAGATCTGTACCGGCTGTAACAATCCGAGTGTTGGAACTTATATACCTAAGTACCGGGTTAAGATTTTCAAGCGTAGTATAAACTAAATTTTCCTTATCTTCCAAACTCCACTCATCAGCAAGTATCATATCCATTATCACTTTTCCGGTAGCTTTGAAGGTGGTAGCTCATGAAATATTATACCGCTGAAACCACTTAAACTGCCTCCACCATTATTTCCATTTTGTCCCTTTTTACCGCCCTCGCCATCTCCGTCTCCTTCACCCTCTCCCTTACCCTTACCGTCGCCCTTCTTACCGCCAACCTTACCTCCAGCCTTAATCTTTTCCATAGCCCCCTCAGACTGTTCGTGGAGTTCTCTGGAGTACGGGACTTGATACACCCTCGGTTCGTCTCTATCATTGGAAGAGAACTGAAGCCACCAGCCATCCTTCTCTTGAGGCTCGATATCCCTCGCCCAGATGTAGACCGCCCCTTTCTCCCCCGTCTTTTTATTAGGCTCCTTGATAACTATCCAGTGAACCTCAAACTTTTCCGGCAACTCTTGACCAGAAGGCCAACCAGCTAGGTTTTCGAGAGACAACCCGATAGACAAACAAAAATAGAGCGCAAGACTTATAGTCGCCGCCTTAATTCCCCATTGTCCTTTTGACCCAATTATGAACCAGAGTATTAACGCACTAATGACTAGGAAGGCAATGGTTATCATCATAGTGGTCCCACTTTCGATTTCACGAGTGTCTTCTTGAGTTCGTTAACTTTTGTTACGGAGCCTTCTGAATCAACTACGAAGCGGAAAGCCGTATCTTCTTGTCCGTTGGTTGTTAGTATAACATTCTTGGCCATAATGATCATATAGGGATTTAGCTTCTCAAGGACAATTGTTACTTCTGTTGGGGCGATCTCGCGTTTCATATACATGTGTACATTAACGACATACTCGCCGGGGATAAATCCGCGTAGCGTAACTATCTCGCGGTTGTCTTTATATTCTATGGGGCCGTTGGGGGTATTAATGGTATCGTTGCGATGTCCAAGGTCATCACGGTCAAGGTGCATTAATCCTTCTTCTCGGCGCATGAAGGCGACTAAGTTTCCAACCGGGTCTTCAACGTAAGTATCAACGTCGTCATCAAGGTCTTTATTCCATGTGACGGTTATCATGAAGTCGGCTTTAGCCTTTATGTTGTTTTCTTTCTTTGAGGGGTTTATCAGTATGAAAGAAAGTACAAACAGGGCGGCGAAACACAGGAGCGTGTTAAACAGTAAGTCTAAGAACGCCATATTTGTGTGATAATTTCTTTTCATGGGCGAACCTTGTCGATTGCCTGATTTAGATTAAAATACTGGATCTTAAGGAAAGCGCTGCATATGAGGCCCGTCAGGGTGGTATAAAGGGACGTTGACATACCTACCCCCAAAGCTTTAACTAGGTCTTGTACGGTTTTTACGTTTGAAACATCTAGGGCGGCAAATCCAGATAGCATCATGATGAATCCAATTACCGTACCAATCATTCCGATTGTTAGACAGAGATCGCTGGTAAACCAACCTACCTCCATCAGGCTTTCAATCTTCTCGACTATATGGTCTTCCTGCTTTCCCTCATCGATGAACTTACTAAGACGCCAAGTCTTGTAACCACACCAAGCTGTCATCTGGACAAATATCGCTACGAGAAGGAAGCTGAGCTTAGTGGCATCATTTGCCCATAGCATCTGCCAACCATCCTGTATTGTTAGATAAGCAAGCGCTACTCCTATCAGCGTGACAAATAGCCACCACTTCAGGAAAAGAACGTGCTTAATCTGTTTTAACATTCTCTGGGGTGATAATTGGTTGATCAACCCCTCCATCTTCGTATTCATGGTATTCTGATAGCCTTTCATATTCTTTTTGTGCGGCCAGTCTCATTTTTTCCATGTCAATCCCTAGCTGGGTTCTAAAGTCTCCGTCTCTCATGACTTGTTGCATCCAGCCAAAGAAAGTTCGCTTGGAATCTTCTAGCCTCTTGATTCTTTGTTCTCTGGTGGCTTTGAGGTCTTTTAGCATGCCAGACTTTTTTGAGCCAAGTTCCTTGTAGTCTTTACTAAGACTTTCTTGGGCGGCTCTGCATACAGCGACTTGTCTCTCTAGGTTAAAGATGTAATCTCTATCCCACTGGTCTGAGTCGTTTAGCTTTTCTTCCTCTATGAGAGCTTCAAATCTGGCTATGTCCTGCATTCCTGCTTGTTGTTCTTTTAGGGCGCGGTTCATTAGGATTTCGAGCTTGATAGCGTCAATTACCTGTAACTCTTCCGTGGGTAGAACGTCGTCCTTAAACTGTCCTATGATTCTTCCCCAGTGGTACACGAGCATCTCAAGCTCGTCGGGATTGAACTGTTCCTTAAGGTCTTTCCAATATGGGCGATTCTTGAGATCGTAAGATGCTTGCCATTCTTTTTGGGCTTTTGAAGAAATGTTTTGTCCCAGCTTATTGGTAACAAAATTCTCTACGCTCTCCGAGTCCCTGTTAAGCTTTTCGGCTATGATATCGTAACTCATAGACTTATGGTTCTTTTCAATGAAAGCTATTTCTTCTTTTGAGAATCTGCCCTTTTTCATCTGCCGTGCTCTCTCATTATTGATAGGATGGCTTCTTGCACCTGTTCTCTGCGCGGCTTGGGTACGTATACGTTATTCATCATCTTAAGATAATCTTCGCGCATGGTTATGTCAAGGTGCTTATCGATTATGCTTACGATCTCGTCAACCTCCAAGCCCTCAGTGAAGTTGTCGTCACACTTCATGTTTTTTTCTCGCTCATCGCGAACACGACTGATATCAATAGGATCCATAATTAATTTTTTAGATTCGTGCTTTTCATTATCCATGCGATAGAAGTTGTCGCGCTTAAAATTCTTAAGGCGGTTGTTAACATGTACTGCGAGAAAATTTTCCAGCGGGCGTTTCTCGTCATACCTGTCAAGAGCGTCCATCGCAATAATAAAAGCTTCCTGTCGCATGTCCTCAATTTCGTAGTATCCAAATCGAAACTTGGCAGCTTGGCGATCAACTACCTTCGTTATCGTCTCTATCACTTCTTGTTCGGTCATCCCCTTCGGAATCTTCATTTAGTATCGCCTTAGCTGTTTCACTATCTGGATCTGGTAAGTTCAATTCTGATTCTACTTGCTTTTGTAATTCGGCAGAGGCACGCATAGCCAATTTGGTTTGTATCCGTTTCATTATATACCTTTCTATCACAAGTTGTCTACAGTATATAATACACCTATATGGAGAGAAAAGTATGAAACTGACTGAGTCTGAAATAAAGTTTGTTGAGGAGACGTGGGAATTCTATACGGATCAGCGTATTGCGGACGAAATTACTAGGATAAGGAGGAGCTTAGGTATCTTTGATGGAGCTACAAAGAATCAGGTTTTTAGGGCGCGGGAAAAAATTGGGGCCATGAAGAACAAGGGGGCGAAAGGGGAGGATTAGGTAATACATTACGAAATGCGTTCGCTTATCGCAAACACACCCCCCGCGATTTTGCCTAATATGCCTATATAACCTAATGTGAATAGAAAACCCCCCTTACCCATCTTACCCAAACTAACAGTTGAGATTGAATCTCAATATCAGGCCAGTGAAGCCTGCCATATTGGCAATTGCCGACGACTGCCATATTGGCAGACGAACAGCTGAGGTGAGAATTCCCGAAAACCGGGAAAAACCGTCGACGTAACTCCAGTAATGACAACCACTTACGACAAAGTTTCGGATTGTCCGTTTTTCTGGGAACTCACCGGGAGGGGGGAGCGTCGAAAGGGGCGAACGGCGACGATGTCCGTTGCCGAAACCAAAAGAGAGGGTGAGACATGTTGGCAGTTTATCTGACGACCAAAGGCTGGCTGCTGGTGCTGGTCCTGCTGGCTTGGCTACTGGGGGATTTTGACTTTTAGTGGCCCCCAGCCACACCAGCCCCCCACGGGGGGGGCTGGTCAGTCGGCGACCAGTGTGAACCAGTGTGAACCAGTAAACTAGAGGACAAGCGAATGACCACTTCAAAAGATTGGGAACTGCGACGCAAACGGTGGGCCGAGTACAAGGCCAGAGTGGCCAAGCGGAAGGCCAGAGAGGCCAGAGAGGCCAAGCGGAAGGCCAGCAGGGACGAAGCTGACCAGTGGTGGACATGGCCGATCCCTGTGGCCGAGTGTGCCGAAACGGTACTGGACGATACCGACAAGGACGAGTACCGTAACCATCAAGGCGACGGGCCGAGCGGATTCGACTACTACCAAGACACCAAACGACACTGCTAAGGAGTGAGCTATGCTGACCATCGACAACGCGACAGTTGAGACACTTGACCAGACGCAAGCACGACCAGTGGGCAAAACGGTGCTGAGCGTCACCATCGGAGACCATACGTTTGAGATGCTGGTGGACGAGGATGAACTGATCGACGCTCTGGCGTCACAGTACAAGTAAGGGGCAACCCGCTAGGGGCAGGGTTCGGGTAGAACGAGCATCCTGCATGCCCTTCACTTGTTTCAGGGCATGCAGGCTGCTTGAGGACAGAAGGACGAGACAGGGAGAATACGTAAGATGAGCTACTACCCGCAAGTGATCGCAGACAAGATGGACCAAGGGCTGGTGCATGAGCAGTCCAAGATCTGGGAGATCCGCAGGGTCTTGCGTAACGAGGGACTCTCGGTCAGTGAGGTCGACTACTACATGAACGTCGACGAGGAT
>Ga0114933_10000637_pt1 | contig 42124 bp, 28 predicted proteins | sample 4SBtaG_FD_89691 | JGI IMG/M metagenome (GOLD analysis project Ga0114933, IMG submission 89691) | Deep subsurface microbial communities from Kolumbo volcano to uncover new lineages of life (NeLLi) - 4SBTROV12_W25 metaG | ecosystem: Environmental > Aquatic > Marine > Volcanic | place: Kolumbo... | reverse complement strand
TAATGAGAAATGGCCAGATTATCGACGCACCACCCAACCCGCACCGGTTTGTCACCGAGTGAAACGGAAGCTGCAAAGGCAAGTAACGTCAGAGCCTGTATGATGCAAAGTCGATTCATGGTTTGACTAGCGTTGTGAGGTATTCAACGAGATTAACGAGATCGTCCTCACTCAGGACTTTCTGAAGATCGGCCGGCATTAACGAGACGCCGGTATTTATCAACTCATCAATGTCCTCGCTGGACACGGTGGTTGTCACGGCCTCTGCCGACTTGATTACTACGGCATCATCGCTCTGGCTAACTAACACACCGGTGAGGATATTTCCGTTCACGGTGACGACTGAATACGTCTCGTAATTATGGCTAATACCCGCGCTTGGATCCAATATTGCAACATACATAGCAGCTTTGGATAACTTACTGCCCACCTCACTGAGATCGGGGCCTACTTCTTTTCCTTCTCCTTTAACCTTATGGCACTTTGCACATGTCGCCTTGTTATCAAACAGAGTCTTTCCCAGTTTTTGATCGCCAGCTTTTGCAACAAGAACCGAGACAGGAGCAAGCGGTGTTTTTCCAGCTGTTTCAGGCGGCATAATATATTGCGTTGCGGCTTCCCTGATGGATTTATCAGGCGAGGCAAATAGTGCCGTACCTGTAGTAAACATCAACTCTTTTGGGATCAGCTCCTTTTTGAGCAGTTCTAAAAGGTATTTCTGACCGACTAGGTTCTTACCGACACCGTTAATCGCAGCCGACCGAACCTGACGAGAGAGTTTATCATCTGTCACGAGCGGCTTTAGGATAACGAGAGTCTTAGCGTGCGTTGTCCGGGATAATGATTGAATGCAAGCATTCACGACAGCCGTATCTTCGTCACTCAATTTGTCGATCAGCAGCTGTTCATTGTCAAAATCCAATAGAAGCTCTGCCGCCTTAACGCTATTGGAATTGAGGGGAGTTTTGATTGCCATCTGCAACAACTCGGGTGATGCTCCCTTAAAGTTGAGTTTTTCAATGACGGCAAAGAATTTAGGCGTTCCCTTAACCGCTTTTAGATATCGCTGGACAGCAGCTTCCAGCTTCTCATTACCGGTTATCTGAACATCGTCGAGTCGAAGCAGAGACTCTACGACTAATTTGTCGCGAGTGCTCACTTGTGCCTGACACTGCGTGGTAAGCAGCCCGCCAATCAACAGCACACTTAATAAGACGCTAATCCGCATGGAGCCTGAGATTCCTTCGTATTTAAAACTCGTTTAGAGACCGAGGACGGCCTTTAAAGCGGCTTCTTTTTCCGGGCCATCGTGGTAGTCAAATGCGCGGAAGTAACGGTCATGCGTTTCTTCCGGTGTTGATTCGTCCAGCAGGATTTTCGCGAGTAATGCCGGAGCAGACTTTGCACGGCTTCGCCAAATGATATCGCGGCCGCCAGGTGTATTCCATTGGCCATCCACAGCCGTCAGCCAAGCTGTAAAATACGTATCCCATTGGCCTGTAGCACCAATGCCTAGCGCTTCGAGATACCACCGGTCTTTCCCGTCGTGCCGCATTGCTAGCTGCGCCCACAGTTGCGGAGCATCATCGGAATTACAACCTTTCAGAGCGATAGCACCTTCCCGCAACACTTTCGGATCTTTGTCATTCACAATGGAAGCGACGATGTTGCTGACGTTCAAACCAATTTGTTTTGCAATTCGAATGCCAACGACACGAATATCGGCGTCCCCATCGGAGAGAGCCTTTTTGACATATTTATCACCGAGCCCGTCGATTTTCCCCAAGACCCATAGAGCCCTCGCACGTACGCGAGGATTTTCACCGGGATCGTTAAATACTTTTGACAAGGCGGTTTCGGCATCCACACCAAAGTCATGAAGTGCTGTCCACGCCAAATACCGCACACTGTTATTTGGATTTTTCAGCGCTTCTACGGCACCAGCTATCGAAGTGAAGTCAAATTTCGGTATCTCGTATTTCGTATTCGGTGGAGCAATCCGAAACAGACGGCCACGTTGCAAATCTTGCATGTTATGTCCGCCGACGCCCGGATCGTACCAGTCAGTCACAAACAGTGATCCGTCAGGTGCGACGCAAACATCAGCCGGACGGAACCAGTTGTCGATTCCCTTTGCCACGTCTACGATTTGTGCCTCGTAACCGGCTCCGCTTTGTTTCACAGGATATGACCGCACAATATTTGGGCCCGCGTCGCAATGGATCACTTGATTGCGATATACCGACGGCAACAAATCCCCTTCATATATCGTGATGCCCGTCGGAGACCCGGCTCCTGTTTGTAAAAGATTTGGTATGACACCGGGATCGCGTAAATGCCAGTGACGCAACGGTATCTCAGTGTGAGCGCCCGTTCGATCCACCTTCCATCCAGCACCTGTCAGTTCATCACGGTAGCCGTAATTACCATGTTCCATGACGAAGTTAATTCTCACTCCCTTATTTCCATCATCATCGTTGTCAGATTGCCACAGCGTGCCGAACGAGTCCACGGTTATTTCATAGTTGTTACGGAAGTTGTGTGCCAACACCTCAAAATTCGAGCCATCCATATCACAACGGAAAACCATTCCACCGTAAAACGGTTTCCCGTTATCTACTACTGGCTTTCCATTTATCGTTTTCACAACATCGCCGTTCGCATCGTGAACTGCCTTGCCAGTGTTCCCGAAATTCCAATAAAGCTTTCCGTCAGGGCCGAAAATGAAACTATGTGCTGAGTGGTCGTGCTGGGGTTGCCCAGTCTTGGTGAAAAACAACTCCTTTTTATCCGGCACGTCATCTCCGTCTTCGTCTGTGAAAACGATTACGTTTGGGGAACAGGACACAATTACTTTATTACCAAGTACAGCTATTCCCATTGCCGAATCGACGTCGCGTCCTTGATAGAACACCTTTTGTGTGTCAGCTATGCCATCCGCGTCTGTGTCTTCCAGGATGAGAATGCGATCCCCTTCGGCGCGTTTACCGTTATGCCGACGATAATTTACTACTTCACACACCCAAATTCGGCCACGATGGTCGATGTCAAGATTTGTGAGGCTCAGCAGATTTGGTTCGGATGCTACGAGCGTGGCTTGCAGGCCTTCACTCAAGTTGAGTCCATCCACAGCCTTTTCCGGTTCGCGACCGCTGGTAGCCACAGAGTCACCGCCTGCATTGGGTGGCTCAATATAGACAGCAAATTGTACTGACGTATGTGCGCCATCGCCTTGGCTGGTGCCACCGTTATCAAGCCCGCCGTGGGCGATAAATTGCTCATAGCCCGCCGGAATTTCAAAATGAATAACGCTGTTTGAATGCGTACCAATTCCGTCAGGTATCTTCTTCCCGTTTACCATTAGTGGGCCGCCTGTGCAGTTCTTATTTAATTGGACGGAACCGTATTCAGATTGAGCGGATTTCCACTTAAGTGTAGTGAGTCGCAGCGTTCCTTTGGGCCCAACTAAACGAGGTTCGATCCAGTCAGCCCAATCACATCCAAATCCATTTCCTCCATCGCCGACAACAAGATACAGATTTTTAGCACCCTTAATATCAGCTTCGATCTTTATTCGATGCTCTGGAGTTTTCGATGTGATGATGCCGCTCTTCACCAATGGCTGAGCCGTCTTTTTATTGGATTTATTACCTGAGAGTCGAAATCGCTCTTTAATCGCATCACGATTGAAATTTGCGGGAGGTTTATAATCCTGATTCTTTTCGAGAGTCTCTAGGGTGACGGGCTTGTCGGTTACACCATTATCTGGCACAGCATCCTGCGCACACCAAACGATGGCATTCAATACGACTTTTCGGAAATTTGCGTCGCCCCAATTCCAATGGTTATGTCCACCGGTAAATCCGAATCCACGCCCACCATTCTCACGTTCTGAGGCCCACGCCAAATGTTGAATATCACCACGTGCGATTGCCGCACGAACATGCGGATTTCCACTATGTGCACCATCAGGGCGCTTCATTGTGGATTCCGGTGGATGCGCTGACAGGATTGGGGAGACACCCTGCAAACCTTCACGAAATCGCATGTGAAAATACCATTCATCGTCAATTTCGAACGGTTTAACACCATTGCTGATTGGATGCTCAGGAAACTTGTCGAATTTTGCCACCCAGTGCGGATTCACTGACCAGTCCGTTTCAAAATAGCCGCCGATCCAATCGAGGAATTTCTCACCGGAAGGGCCCTTGGGTACCTCGACTCCATAGTGAATACAGACGACGCCTGCTCCAGCATCCACTGCGGCCTGCATTTCATCAAGCTTTGGGTTTACGGGGTGTCGCCCGCCACCATCGGCATACATAACGACGCAATCGGCGTCTGCGAATGCCTCAGTAGACTTAGGCCATCCGTTCTTGTGTACGACGACATCGTACTGGGGCAGGGCGGTTCGAAGGCTATTTGCCAGGATCATGCATCCGGCGAAGTGTTCATGCGAACCGTACCCGTGACTAGCCGTTCCGGCTACGAAGACTATCTTTTTTTTTTGAGCTGCTGACGTCTTCGTGTTGAGATGCCGTACCCGAATGTTCTTAAATTGCACTAACATTGGAGGTCCGGCGTGAAGCTGCAGTGCTAAAAGACCTTTGCTTGCGGCTCGTTCTTTTTGATGGTCCACGACCTCGATCGTCACGTTACCGTTGATAATGTGAGTTAGTACATTCCCATTGGCGATGATTGTATAGTCGTTCCATCCTTCTTTCTTGACGGATTTGACAATGTCCGCTTCCGCAGTTGTTTTTCCGGCTTCGGCCTTCGCGCCATCTGCTTTGATTTCAACCTTGTTTCCGCGTTTGGCCAACACCCCACGTCCGCGTTCTTCATAGAGTGTCCCAGTCCAGTTGTTATCGCCATCAAAATCAGCCTGATAACCGCCAATCACCCATTTTCCTACTTCTTTGCTTCGGTACTGAATACCGGAGTTTCCACCTACGATTCGGAATTGCAGACGCAGTTCAAAATCCTCAAGCTCACCACCACGCCAGATTACAAAGGTATTTCCCTTGGTTGGGTTTTCCTTGGTTGTCTGTCCGGTAATTGCACCGTCTTGTACACTCCAAAAATCAGGATTTCCATCCCAACCATTAAGGGATTTCCCATCGAAGATTTGCGTGAAACCATCTTCTGCGTGGCTTAAAGATGTAAGGCCAAGCATGAGGGCGACAAATGACAATGTTAGATTTCTCATCTAAACGACTCCATTAGTAAGCAAATGTGCTCGAGTTTGGGCGAGGATAGGGCTGCCTATGTATGGCAGGACTTTATATTCTATCGCCGCTAAGAGGTTATTACCACAATGTGCAAATCATTGGCCACTGATTAACTCGCCATCTTGAATAAAGGGAATGGCTAAGTGCATTGGAGAACCCGTCGATGGATCAATAATAGGTTGGCTCGAATATTGAGTGACATAAGCGCGACGCATTTCTTGCGTGCAGTTCGGACCTGAACGATGAAACGTGAGACTACTAAACACGGCAACACTCCCCTTCGGAACGACAACGGGTATCCCTTTTTGGTCACCAAAGTAACCCGCTTTGTCACCGGTAACTGGATCACGCACGTGCTCAACCAATCCATCCGACTCTGCTTGACTAAATGGCAGGATCCACGCGGTGCCATTTTCTATGGTCATCCCGTCTACTGCTGCCCAGCACGTGATATACGGTTCATGGGGAAAGCCAAGATAACCGGAATCCTGATGCCAGGAAAAAGATATTCCCTGTTCCGCTGCTTTCACGACATATTGGTCATAAAACAGATAAGCGTCGGAGCCTAATGTCTGCCTGCAAATATCTCCCATCAACTCGCTGAATACATACCGCTCAAGACCAGGGGCGTGCATAAACTGTTTCGCGATATGATAGCGTTTGCCACGATGGCTGATATGGATGTGGTCGGTACCCTGACGGTCCATTTCTTCATGCATTCGAGAAATAAGGATTTCGCACGAGGACTCTAATGCTTCCATTAAGGAGTCATTGATTACCGACTCGAGGATAAAGTAACCCTCTTCTTTAAACTGTGACGCGTGTTCCGCGTTGACGTATTGCACAGTTGTATATTTACACTCCGGAGCGGCTTATAGCTCGCGACATGTACTCTATTGACTGATTGATCATGTTGCCAACGGCCTCTGTGCCATCGACGATTGGGATTCCACGCGGTGTTGGATGCATAAAGATTTCTACATGACGATCGTATTTGATTTTTGCCAACGCTTTTGCCGCCGGTCCGAAGTCAAGAACGCCTTGTCCAGGTAATTGTAAGAGTTCAAGCGGCTTTGGCATGGGCTTGTGACATCCCATGCCATGCTGCCAAGCATAAAAATGCACTAGACGGTCTCCTGCATGCTCTATCAGTTGTGAAAGAAGTTGGGGATCCTGCGGCAAGTGATAAGGGGCGAGGGCAATTCCCAAATATTTTGATGGCGACAAATCACAAAAATAGCGAATGGAATCCGGTGTACTTATCAGAGACCCAGCATGGTTCTCAATTCCGATCGTCACGCCAAGTTTTTCAGCTACTTTGACGTGTTCCGAAAGGGAGCTGACAAAATTCGATACCTTTTCTTTTAGCGTATTGCCACCGGCGCTTTTGGCACCACAGACTATTTGATGTCCTCCGAAGGATTTCACGAATTGCATTTCTTGCTGCAAACGGTAGGGTCCAAGGTCATAACGCGTTGTCATGCCAAGCTTTACACTGTGCTTTTCCATCATCGCGCGAAATTTGGCATGACCCAACTCTTCGATCTGCTCGCGTTGATTCGCATGACCCATTGGCCAAATGTCAATTGATTCACTACCAGTCCGCTTTACCTCAGGCAGGATCTCCACCAAATCTGTCCTACCGTACATTGAGCTGGCGAGCATATAACGCAATTTAAAGGCAGCTTCCTGCCCAATAGCCGGAACATTGCTCAACACCGTCGTTGCGCCTAAAACCTTAAGTACATCTCTTCGAGTCGTCTGGTTCATCTTCTATACACACTGTTAAAGCAAAGTTTATGGCAATTCTTGAATTCGCCGAGCCATTCGTACCTGTACTGACTCATATTTGTGATGAAGGTTACCTGAATCGAACACGGATTGTCGCACGGCTTCCATGTCACTATCAGCAATAGCATTTTTGAAAATTGGCATTAGGTATTCTACACCGACTTTGGAGATTCTCATTTCAGATGAATCATAGAAACAAGGATGTACCTTTCGTGCGTGAATGATGCCGTGGGGATCTCGTAAAGCGTTTGCATCAATCGACTCGATAGTAAATCCCTGATTAGGTTCATACTGGAGTGTGGAAAGCACGTTTGATTGTCCATCTAGTAACAATTCAACCGATTTTGAACCTAACTGAGTCGCGTAGTATCGATCAAACAGTAATGGTCGACCGCCTCGTTGTGTATGCCCAACTTTTCGAGTGAAAATAGAACTATTTGCATCGGGCATACCACCTGTTTGTTGAAAGAACCGATCAGGTATGTTTTCAGCCAAAAGGCGTTTAAGCCCCTCGGCGGCGCCACTTAGTACGCGGTTTCCCGCTGGGTCAGTACTGTTCCTGGAGCTGCCAATCACGTCACCCTGTGAGTCGACAACGCCTTCACCACAAACGATTACGGCGTGTTTTTGTGCCAGGTAGATCTTCCGCACCTGTTCACAGAGCCGGCCGGGATCGATTGGTGACTCTGGGATAAGAACGATGTCGGGCTGGCCGTAAGAAGCGCCAAGCGCAATGTAGCCCGAATGACGTCCCATCACTTCGACGATAGCTACTCGGGAATGACTTTCAGCGGTTGTTCGCACGCGAGAAAGGCCGTTTGCCGCAACGAACACCGCTGTGGCATAACCCGGTGTTGCATAATTGATCATCTCACAGGGCGAGATGACTGGCCGGCATGCAGCCTCATCAGTAGCGTCAAATCTTTCGTTGGCGTAGTTCAAACCCAAGTCATTGTCGATGGTTTTAGGTGCTAACGCGACCGGTAAATGGCTGGACAGGGCCTGCATTGCATTGATTGTTCCATCGCCACCAACGCAGATTAATCCATCCACATTTAATCGAGAGAGATTTCTTATCGCCTGCTTAATGGTTACTTGATCGTTAGCATCAACGTAATGTCGCGAGGAGCCAATAATGGTGCCACCCCATGTGGGATCCAACTCCGGTATGGTGACACCGGAGGGGTTTAGGATTACATGAGGTACCGCATCGTCAAATAGCGATCGGTAGCCACCGATGAGGCCTACCAACTCAACATTGGCTGCACAACATTTATTGGCTGCACCGTATAGGGTGGCGTTCAGAGCAGGCGTATCGCCGCCGGCTGTTAAGATTGCGAGTCTCTGCATGCTGTTAACTAGACGAAACAAAAATAGGCGTGCCCATAACGTAACACAAACTTAAGAGTTTCGTAAACGTTTCGGCGGCCTACGCGTCTCGTACGCGATCTGCCAACTCATTCAACATGCTCGCCGTCTGAACGACAAACGGTTCTGCAATAGCACTAAGTGATGAAGATGAATCTCTGATTGTTTGCTCGCCAACCAATGCCACTACATTTAGTACGCTTCGTTCTGGAATTTCAACGCCAGTCACCGTTGTAATGTAGCCATCAATTAGCACATTCTCGCCATCAAGTTCCTCGGCCAGCGAGATTAGTAACGGGTCATCATGCAATTCAATCTCGAGCATCACGCCGATGGAAGATTCGATCCCGGAACCTGTCGTTTCTCCACCAATCGCATTGAGATCGCCAAAGAATAACTCACCAACGAATCCATGATCGATCAGGTTTTGCATGTAATTCACGGCTACTGAAGGGTCACCAAATGTATCGGTAACGTAATCATCGATATCTATATCTCCCACGAATGCATCTTCATCAAGATCGTCAAGCATGTCGCCGAAATCACCACCATCAAGTACCCATTGCTCGTAATCATCGGGTGTAACTTGTTCGAGGACGTAGTCGTTCAATTCGGTCGTATTTGGATCATAAGTGTCTACGTAGTCGTCGTAGCCATCATATTCTCCGCTGTAGTCAGGAATCTCATGTTCATCGTCCAACTCGTCTAGCTCTTCAACAATCTCTTCAAACACTTCTTCACTGTATTCGACGGTTGGATCAAATTCGAATCCCGTGTCGGTTTCCTGGACACTCGGATCTGAGGTGGGGTCCAGTTGTTGTTGCACTGTGTCGAAGTCATCATTTAGTCCAACAAATTCCTGATAGAAAAGCTCTTCTGAAGCGTGATACGCAACTTCAAGCTTTTCCATTTGGGCATCCAACACCTGTGTGTTTTCGTTCGAAAACTCAAGAAACAGATCTAGTTGAGCACGTATGGTGGACTCCATAGCCTCTATTCTGTCGTGCAGTCCGATGATCTGGTCGGAAAGAGCAATCATTCCCAGATCAATTGAGGCATGATGCACCTCAAGGTAGTCCGCTGCAATCTCGATCTTATCTGCGAACTGTTCTTCCGACAGCTCCGGGTGATTTAAGTCATTGATAACGGCCAATGCATCAACAGGAGCAAGGATGCCGTCGCCACTCGTATCGTAAAATGCGCTTACCTTATCAGAATCTAATACGGCGCCGTTGAGCTCATTAATGATGTACAAGGCATCAATTGGTGAGGTGTTTGCATCGTTATTCACATCCACCGCATCAAGAGGATTTTGGAATAACGCTATATCCGCGGCAAGCAGAAGCCTGTTCTCGAGATTCTCGTATCGGAGGCTTCGATAGCTACGTCGCCTTGATTTTTGACTCTCTTTCATCTCGACTGCTCCTTGGAAATGTCAGGCTGATCGTGCAATGCACTATAATGCCGTAAAAACGAATAAACGAGCTTTTATCAAAGCTAGCACTTTTAACAATATATTCACGCTTTATTTTTTGAAATCACCGAAAAAGGATAAAGTCCGCGGTGACAAAAATGACAAGTTGGGTGGTTTAATAGGTAGTTATGTCACATTTTTTAGGCATTACGGTTTTGCCTGAATATTTTCAGGTTGAGGGCGTAGATTCAGTGATTTCACGCTGTCTTAGTGCAGGTGCAACTGCCATCGCAACCTCTCCATATGTCATGCGAGAAGTATCAGAAGGAGATGGGCACCGCGAGCCTCCAATTGATGCAGGCGCTGGCAAGGTTCGCCTTCTCGAGCGGCCATTATGGGGAAAACAAGAGCTGTGGGTAGAAACGACTCCTAGCTATACCCCTGAATTGGCGTTCTATAGTGGAAGTTCATATAAACCGCCGGAGCAATCACCTTGGGGGATCGGCAAAAGCAAATTGATTGATGAGGTAATTGAGGCGTGTCATGATGCGGGCTTAGAAATCTATTTTCAAGTACAGGCCGCGATTCCCCCTGGATTTCGGGTCCAATTTGGTGGTCCATTAGATCAGGATGCACCGCGATTGCCCGATGGCCGCATCCCCGCAGATCGTGTAGCAAAAAATGCCTCATTAGTTAGTCCGAACGTACGGAGTTATCAAACCGCGCTCTTAAAGGATTTACTTGTTCGATATCCGTCGCTGGACGGTATCAGACTCGATTGGCCCGAATATCCACCCTACCGGCTAGATTCGATTTTTGTGGACTTTAGTGACCATATGAGGAGCTTTGCAGAAGCGAATGGCATCCCCTTTCATGATATTCAGCAAGCAGTTGCCGGCTTATACAGACTAATTCACAACGGTTTAACGGATAAGGATTTGGAGACTCTAACTACACCAAATGAGATATCTGCGTGGCTACTCTCACGCGGATTGTCTGCACAGTTGTTGCAAGAATGGTTGTCGTTGAAAGCTCTGGCGGTTTCTACGTTGCTAAATGACGCAAGAGAAACAATTCAGAACGTCACCACGAATGATTGCAAGTTGATTGCTCACGCTTTCCCCCCACCGTGGTCGCAATTATCCGGTATGCAGTTTGAACATGCGTCTCAGAATTGCGACGGAATCGCTGTGAAGCTGTATACGATGCATTGGTCTATGATGCTGAGATATTATCTTGAACAGATACATGATTCAAATCCAAACCTGTCCGAAACGTTACTTATAAAGGTCTTGTACCAAATGTTGTGCGTTGCAGACGACCCGCCACCAACTGAAATCTCTCAGGTCAAATACCCGGGACCCGAGGATTTGCATATCCGCGGCCCGATTGCTCAAGCCAATAAGATTACCGAGGCTCAGCGTCATGCAGCAGAGACACCGGTCTACTCTCTGATCCATGGTTATGGCACGAATGAGGATTTTCAAAACCGTTTTATAACCGCGTTTGACGCAGCGAATGGCCGGGCATGGCTTAACAGATACGGTTATCTCGGTAATTCCAAACTGACGGCGATCGGTGAATATGTGAGAGCGAAGATGTAGCGTGAGCGAATTGCAGCACGATAGCGGAATGAACCTTGAAGTCGAACGCCCTTTACTGGATGGTCGCCTTGCATGCGTAATCCTGAGTTCCCTCGTCTTTTGCTGGGCGAGTCACTACATGGTCAATGGTGATATTTGGTGGCACCTTCGGACCGGACAGTTGATACCGTATGACGGTGTTCCGGATCTGGATTGGTATACTTTCTCAAGCAGTGACTCTAAATGGATCGATTTGCATTGGTTGTTTCAGCTCTTGGTTGGCTGGGTTTATTCAGCAGGTGATACAGAAGGTCTCGTATTACTTAAGGCAGTCTTATCTGGAATTACCGTGTTATTGCTGTTTCTGCCCTTTCGAAGCACGATCCCGTCATCGCTGATGATTCTATTGGGGTGGCCATTTGTTTCGCTGTTCGCCTCCAGATTGCTGGTAAGGCCAGAGATGTTGTCTTTCCTGTACTTAGTGCTCACTTTGCTTGTGATTCACAAGTCAAGGCAACGCATTCAGTGGCTATACACTCTACCGGCAATCCAGCTTTTATGGGTAAACTCCCAAGGCTTATTTGTATTGCAATATGTAGTGATGATGGCATTTGCGATTCAGGTGTGTTGGTCTCATTGCATCTGCAAGAATCCAATATATGACTCAAATCATTGGGCTAGGCATTTTCTTTCGGCAGGAATTCTGACCGGAATTGCCACCCTACTCAATCCTTACGGAATCGAAGGTGCACTATTTCCCCTGGAGCTGATGGAGAAGATGGGTGGTGATCATAATACGTTTTATCTTGAATATGCGGGTGAGATTCGCGGATTAGGTGATCTCTTCGCGTCAAATAGCATCGACAGAGTATTAGCCATACCCGCCGTACTTCACCTACTATTCGTTTGCCTTTTGGCACTTGGTTCGTTGTTCTTATTGGGAAATCAACAGTCCAACAGGATTTACCATGTGTGCCTATTCATGGCGTTCGGATATTTGGGATGGAATATGAGTCGCAATGATCCTCTGGTCGCATTGGTCTTTTGTTACATCGTCTTTTCACGCGTCAGTACGGATGCTTCAATCTCAAAATTACTATCAAGCACGAATCGTCAATCGGTGCTTCGGTTCCTTGCGCCGTCATCTGCCGTTCTGGTTACATTTCTCATCTATGGCATAGTCTCCGGGAGCTATCACAAGGATGATCAGGCGCCTTTTGAAAAAATACCGTGGTACGGTGAATCGATAATCTATCCGCATGAGGCCGCGAAGTTTGTCAGCACGCTTGTACATGTCGACGAGATTTACGCCGACCACGAACTTCTCGCTGCGCTGTGCATCTACCATATGCGACCGGACCAGTACGTCTTTGCCGATGCTCGTTTAGAAGTGAATACAAAAGAATCACTCACGAACTTGCGTGAGATACGGCGACTACTTAATAGAGATGTGAGCGCTGGCATCGCTTTGCTTGAAACGCACGGGACTGGTACTAAATCACTCGTCTTCATGAATCATACGTTTTTCAATCCGCAGTTACCGAGTCTTTTGTCCAATCTTGCACAGAGTCCGGACTGGATATGTGTATATAGCGATTCATACAGTGAAGATCCCGGTCCATCACGATTCATAACCGGGGCCACGGTGTTTGTCCCTCGATCAGTGTTCACAGAAGCACAATTGCCCCGGGTGTCACTAGATCCATTATTAGTCAGGCTTCAGAATTAACATGACGCAATAGTTATTCGTGATTTGCTATGATGCAGATAAGGCAAGACTATCGTTAACAATGCTCAATTAACTCAGGCAACTTGATCATGCGGATATTCGTAATAGCACTTCTCACTTATTCACTTACAATGACATCGCTCCACGCGGCCGAGTGGAGGTCTTTTCGCGGCCCCAAAGGTGACGGCAGCACTTCAGCGGAAAATGTACCGGCAACGTGGGATGCGTCCACCAATGTCGCATGGAAAGTCAAAGTAGAGGGTAGCGGTTGGTCAACGCCGGTAATGCAGGCTGACAAGTTATATCTTACTGTCGCGAAACCGTCTTTAGATAATGCGGGTTATAGCTTGCGGACCATGTGTGTGAATTCCGTCGACGGCAGCACTGTCTGGTCCACAGAAGTTTTCAAGCAAGGTGGAAATTCACCTGGGATTCACGGCAAGAACAGTCATGCGAGTCCAACACCCTTGATTCATGAGGACAGGATCTATGTGCATTTTGGACATATGGGCACAGCATGTCTTTCGATGGACGGTGACATCCGCTGGAAAAACGAAACAGTGTCATATGCGCCCGTACACGGAAACGGCGGCTCCCCGGTAATTCATAAGGAGAACCTGATTTATAGTGTCGATGGGGCTAAACAGGCCTTCATCGTCGCATTGAACATAAACACGGGTGCAGAAGTCTGGCGATTTGATCGTGAAAGTAATGCACCACGAAAATTCTCCTTTACGACTCCGTTACTTATCGATAACGCAGACGGTGCACAAGTGATCAGCCCGGGCAGCGATGTTGTTCATAGCCTGGATCCTGCTACGGGTAAGTTGATCTGGAAGGTGGTTTACGACGGTTACTCCGTGATCCCTAAACCGATCTATGATGGAAAGTACGTTTATATCTGTACCGGTTACAACACCCCCTGGATTTATGTAGTCGATCCAACCGGGAACGGAGATGTAACCGACACGCATGTGATTTGGCGATCGAATAAATCTATCCCCCATACACCATGTCTGATACTCGATGATGGCCATCTATATATGGTGTCTGATCGTGGGATCGCAACCTGCGTGAAGGCACATACTGGTGACGTCGTGTGGCAGGAGAGGATAGGCGGAAACTATTCCGCGAGTCCGGTTTTGGCAGAAGGACGCATCTATTTTCAATCTGAGGCGGGATTGGCAACAGTCATTAAAGCATCAACCACTTTTGAAAAGCTTGGTTCGAATGATATCGGTGAGCGTACACTGGCCTCCTACGCCGTGGATGACGGAACGATTTATCTCCGGAGTGATAAGCACCTATACAAGATCACTACGAATTAGACGACTGCTCGTCAACTGACACAGCGCTTATCGCATATACAGCGTATTTACGGGCGCCCATACTCCAAATCCAGGGACGGTGCATGACCGCAGTAGATCCCGTTGCCTTCGCCAGATCTTCAAACACTCGCTGTGGATGCGTTCCAGATAGAAAATTGCCGGAATTCAGGCACACCTTTAATAAACTGGGAAGCGCTTCAGTGGGTGTTGTGTGAATTTCGGGACAGGTATCTGTACTTACCAAATCACTGATCCAGATCACTAGCCCACCCGCAGCGGTGAGACGATTCATTTCATTTATGAATCGGCGTCTCAGGGTTACAAGCAAATCACTTTGATCCCAGTCAGGCTGCGTTGCTCGCCGGAGGGCTCCGGCCATTTGCGAAAACACACAGGTGCAAATCACGACATCAAAATGTTCTACATAGTGGGTACATATCTGATCTAAATCTAACGCAGCTGCGAACGACGATTCGGAAGCAAGTGTTGAGGAATCGATTGTAGACAACCCTGACATCTCAATTTTCTTGACGGATGCAATCGCATCTGAGGTTAAACCTTGGCGTTTTACGCCTTCCAAGCTGGACTCAATATCAACATCTGCCAAGTGAAGCTCGGTTCCCTTGCTCACTAAGCGATTTAAGTCCAAATCGTTGCAGTTGCCGGCGCCGAGAATCAGTACGTTTTGCCCGTGTTTCTGAGAAGCTGAAAGGATGATTCGGGTAATTTCCTGTCGATGCTGTCGATAGCTATTCCAAGATGAACGCGTCTTTGCGTTTATTGCTGCTTCAAAATCGCAAATTGAATCGTCGTTCACGTTTGATTGTCTAGCTGGGCTTAAGTGAGCCACTAGAATCCAGGATTGAAGGGAACGTCAATCTGGCGTGAAATGATTTGCCGACGATCCCCCTGTTGCATCAATAGATAAGCGGTAAATGGACGAGAGGCGGGACGCAGTTGCGTTAGAACCGTAAATTTACCCGAACCGTTAATTTTTACAGGCTGTGCGTGTACTCCTCCACCGTTGGACGCATTTATCACAACAAAGAAATTCCCCTGCAGACGCTCTGCTGTTAACTGTTGATATCGAAATGCAAATGTCATCACTTGCACATCATTTCCGAGTCGCGCTAGTGCGCCGTCCAATGTTAACTCGACCAGAGATTTTGAAGTTAAGGTGTTCGGTGCCTGCCCAACCTTTGGTTTTGGACGCAATGGCGAAGGTAAGTTTGAGCCTGCGTTCGGAGTCGTCGGTGAGCCGTTGGAATCCGATATCATCGGGGAGTCATTCGGCTCGACCCCGAATTCTTGTGGCACCGGGCTAGCATATTCGCCATCAGCGTTATCTATACCAGCATAGAAATTTGCCGCCATATTGCCAAACATATCACTACCGGGTGCCTTGAGGCCCCCTTCTGCAAACAGTTTATACTCCTGGCCTCCCACACCAATCATTTCCTCATTTGGGTGCTTGAGCGTCTCTACGCCATATTCCGGATTCCCCGGCATGGCTCCCATAGGACGACTTGACTGATCCAGTTGTGCACTTGGGTCATCAACACCGCTAGCCATCATTTGTTGATATTCTTCGTCCTCGTAACCATTTCCAATCCCGTCGCCGCCAGGCGCGTTCAGAATGCCTTGACGTTGGCGTGGTCCGGTTGAAATCGGAGAGCTGGCATTATCCGGTCGAATGGTGTCATCTTCGACGCCAGTTCTCTCCACGGAACTTGGAGACGATACGGCATTTGAACTATCCGTCGATTTCTTCGGGAGGATAGTCGCTACATAGGAACCCACGCGATTGCAGCCTGCAACCGAGAAAATGAAAAGTGTGATCGCAAAAACAGTATAGTAGCGCACTGTGAACTAGCCCTTTATGGACGGCTTACCTTGATTCCTCTGCTATTTCTATTATGGCGGGTGTTTGCGAGCAGGCAAAGCGCAATTCTAGCTGCCGACTCTATTGGCCTTCGATTGCGAGGATTCGATCCTTTTCGCTTTCCCAATATGCAAGCCACGCTTTTTTTGAAATCAACCGCGTATCGTCGTCAGCAAATCCAATGGTATTTAAAGAGAATGAAGAGCCACTTAATCGAATGCGGTCGAAACCGAATTCCTTATGATCCGCTTTAGCAATCAGAATAATGGTTGCTAATGCCACATCTCGAATTTGAGTTGAATATTTCACGTCATCGACCGTTTGAGTTGTCCCGCAGAATGCCGTGTCGTCAAGCAGTCGCATCAGACGCTCTATATGGGTAGGTTTGCCGAACTTTCCATACAACATTAGTGCGTATTGTCGAACATGACATGGAAGATTATTGTCCTTAAGTGCACGGTCAGCAGCGACAAGTCCTTCGCTTATGTCATAACGAAGTGCGACACTCAGTCCAATCTGCAAGGCGGTGCCCTTTAAATCGAGTAACACTGAAGCGACCAATTTGCGAAACATGTCCGGACGAATACCTCGGAGCGGGATATATCCTTTTTGCGGATCGCGCGTCACCAATTCCTTACTGAATAACTGATGACTCATCAGGGAGGCCACATAGCGCATGTTCAGATCACTTAACGTTACCTCATCAAGTTTTGTCGCCAATAGGATCGCGGCCATGTTCGCAGACGAAAGCTTCCCAAGCAAATTCTGTGGTGTCCTTTGAATTTGGTGCGTCCGTTCGGACACCAACCGTGCAACGGTTTTTGGCGCGACCTCTAAGAGGCGCATAATCTTAGGTTCTGCACGATGCATCTCTACGAGAATTCGCCTTGCGTCGCCTTCTTCACCAACAATCTGACGCAAGGTCGTCCAGCCAGGGATATCAATCATCTGATCTTCGGCTCTGAGAAAACGTTGAAGACGCCGCTCAAAATCCCGATCTTTAACGAGTTCGAGCACTTTGGCCGCTCGGAATCGCACCTCACGATTTGGGTTTTCCATCGCACGCTGAAGCCCGGTGATTGAAGGGCCACCGATCTCAATCAGCCGTTGCATTGCTTTCTGCCGTTCCACAAAACCACCGGCTCCGAGACGGAGAATCAACTTTTCGACCTCTTCCGACTGTTCCGTATTGATTTGTCCAACCGCGGACGGTTCCTGAGAGTTGGCGGTGGCAGATAACGCCAAAAGTAGGGCCAACATTGTGCGGGTGAGGAACGGATTCTTAGAGGTTTGGTTCATGACTTCATCATACGCAACAGTACTTTAGGCTGCTAGATTCGCCAAGCCGGGACTTATCAGTACCTTGTCATGATGTGGTCGCGAACGACAACGCTTTGTCCAGATCTGACTTCAAATCTCCCGCCGATTCTAACCCTATTGAAAGTCTTATCAATTCATCTGAAATGCCATGTTTCAGTCGATCGTCGCGATCATAACTCGCGTGTGACATTGAAGCCGGTTGTTCAATCAGAGACTCCACGGCACCCAAACTGACAGCTAATTGAAACAACTCAGTACTGTTAGCTACTCGCTGGGCTGTATCGAAATCACCGTGCACTTCAAAACTCAGCATCGCTCCAAACCCGCCATTCATTTGAGTGTTTGCGATCTGGTGACCCGGATGGCCACTTAGCCCTGGGAATAATACCCGGGAAACACGCTCGTCTGCGTTCAGCCAATTCGCAATGTCTAGAGCAGTTTCAGATTGTGCGCGGACTCTCAAATCTAATGTCTTCATGCCACGGCTAATGAGAAACGAGTCCATTGGGCTCATTACTGCTCCCGTTGCGTTTTGCACAAAATATAACTCCTCGAATAACTCTTGAGTTTTTGTAACGAGAAAACCGCCCAGCGCATCACTATGACCCCCTAAGTATTTCGTGGCAGAGTGCATAACGATATCGGCGCCAAGTTCAATCGGACGGGTGAGCACTGGTGTGGCAAAGGTGTTATCAACCGCCACGAGTACATTTTCTTCCTGTGTAAACTCGTCGCAACACGCCTTCAGATCCGTAATCGACATTAGCGGATTCCCAGGGCTTTCCAGCCATATCATCCGAGTCTGTGAGGTAATTGCATCCCGCAGACGGGATGGTGTTGGGTTTTCAACCAGCGTCACATTAATTCCAGCTCGATCACAGATCTTATGCAGCAGTCGATATGTGCCTCCATAAATATCAGCCCCCGCCACAAGGTGGTCGCCAGCACTAAGAAGCATGGTAGCGCAATGAACTGCTGCCATTCCGGACGAAAACCCTAAGGCTCCGAAACCAGTCTCCAGGTTCGCGATTGTCTTTTCAGCATTTTTGCGTGTCGGATTGCCACTGCGTGAATAGTCAAACTCGCGCCATTCACCAGCGGAGTGCTGCACAAAAGTGGACGCCATGTGTATCGGAGGTACGACCGCACCCGTCGATTCATCCCGCTCATTCCCTACATGGATCGCGCGTGTCCGAAAGTCCATCGTTAGTCTCCAGTAAGCCTAGCCATCGATTGCTTGTTTTAGGTCGGCGATAAGATCATCGCTGTCTTCAATGCCACACGACATCCGAATCATGTTGTCCGGGATGCCGTATTGTACGCGTTCTTCTGGTGTGCATTCAAAATAGCTGATAACTAATGGTTGCTCTATCAGCGATTCAACACCGCCAAGGGAAGGTGCAATTTTTGCAATCTTAATTCTGTCGATGACATCCGCCGTCTCTCGCCAATCTGCGCCTTTTATCAAAAAGGTCACCAGACCACCAAAGCCACACATTTGTTTCGAAGCAATTGAATGATCCCGGTGCGAACTCAGCCCAGGATAGTAAACCTTTTCTACCTTTGGATGACTTTCGAGAAATTCTGCGATCGCCATTCCATTCTGATTGTGCTGACGCATCCGTACATCAAAAGTCTTAAGACCGCGTTGGAGGAGATACATATTATGAGGAGAATTCACGGCCCCCATTATCCCTCGCAAGTAACGAATATCTTCGAGTTGTTCGCTAGACCCAATGATCACTCCGGCCAATAGATCGTTGTGGCCTGCAAGATACTTAGTTGCAGAATGCAGAACGTAGTCGACACCGTAATCAAGAGGCTTAAGGTTGTAAGGAGTTGCTAAGGTTGCATCGATCAACGTCTCTACGTTATTTCGTTTGCCAATCGCCGCGAATTGCTCCAGGTCGACACAACTAAGATGTGGATTCGTGGGTGATTCGCTCACTAACAATTTTGTGTTTTCATTTATGGCAGATTCCATGGCAGCGTAATCGCAGGCAGGCACCTGATGTGTTTTCACGCCAAATCGCGATAAGTGCTTCGCGCAAAACTCTCGACTTCGGTGATAGCATTCATCGAAAAATACGACTTCATCACCGGCAGATAGTTTCGCCATGAAGACGCCGACGATGGCCGCCATGCCACTGGAGTAGACAATCGCCTCTTCACCACCTTCTAGGGCAGCTAATTTTCTTTCGACAATCCGTTCATTGGGATTGCCATACCGTCCATATTCTTCTCGTGGAAGCTTTTGCTCAATGAAGTCAATTACAGCCTGCGTATTTTCAAACGTATAGGTTGATGCGAGGACAATCGGATCTGTAATTGAATCCATGGGTTTGTGGTGTGATTCACCCGCATGGACAGAGATGGTAGACGCTCCGGTTGGCAAGTCTTTTCGTTGGTTTTGCATATTGCTTCGATGACGCTTATTGTGTCTGTGAATTGCACGCCATATAGAAGAGTCGCCTTTCGGAACACTATTTATATGCATGCATCATAAAACCAAGAGACTTGAGCCGTAGAGCGCTCTGGGGTTTCCCTGATAGGGTCACCCGCCAACCGACCAATAATCGATAAGCATGTGAGGCTCTTTAGCAGTAAACGGCTGCAAGCGGCCACAAATCCCGTGATGTCATATTACTCTATTCACCGAATCGTCTTAAGGCAAGTAGCGAGGGAGACTAAAACGATAGGGCATCCCAAATTGGAATGCCCTATCGGTTCTATCTTGATAACCTGCCGACTAGTTGCGTAACGGATTCGACGGATATCGAGTCGGTAACGACTTGGTAGATTCCCGATAGGACGCTGGCTGAACCGTTACAGATTTCGGCGGGCTCTGCGATCGGATCGTATTAGATTCAATCGTTACCTGTGGCGCCAACACGCTAGTGCTTCGCAAATGAGCGGGCGTATACCCTGGAAGGTAGTGAGTTCTCACTGCCGATTCATCAATCTCTGGAGTCGCAGGTAATTCCTGTACAGGGGTGGGTGACGAAATCTCGTTTTGGTAAATAATCCCACCATGTGTCTGGCCACATCCACAACCACCCAATGTTGATCCCTGGTGAAACCGCTCCGAAATCAATAGCCGCGAGCCTAGTGGAAATGGGCGTCGAACTCCCCAGCACGGAAACACTGCTTGAAGCGTGTCTTTGATCCCTTGTGCGATTGTTGGGATAAGCGGTTGGCAGCAATTACCAGCAAGTACCTGATTTCCGGTCAACGCCTCTGGCTGCACGGATTCTACACCATGTGCTGCTGTCAACGCGGGAAAGGCGCTAGCGACACGAGGCGCGTAATATTCAGGTGTGGCTGGAGCAAATTGAGCGTCAACACTTTCTGTTGACCAAAGACTAAGCGCAAGTACAGCGCAAGCTACGACGAAACGTTTCATGACAACCCCCCTTATTTGTGCCATTTCTGTACAAAACGACGTCCGCCTGCACAGATAACTATCTTCCTGTGCTAATATCATCGGTACCTTACAACCGAGATCATTATCGCATTCCGCATAACCGTTAAAGTTTTTCACAGGCACAGGTCATGACAGTTTTAGATAGACCCCTCCAATGCATCCGAAAGTCTTTCCAGATAGTCGCGGCTAGTTTGCTAATCACGATGTTTTTGTCTTCGTACGCAGTCACTGCAGAGAAAGACTGGCCGGTTGTATATAAGACCGATTTTGAAAATGGTGCGGATGATTGGCTTCCCACTGATGACGCAGCGTGGAAATTACGCAAGGCGAAGAAGGGTACCGTGTATAGTCAGTTCGTGAAGCGTTCAAAATACGAACCACCACATCGAAGTCCGTATAATATCTCTCTGTTAAAAACACCGATTGTTGGCTCGTTTCAACTGGATGTTGACGTCTTAAGCACACATGAAGACTACGGACATCGGGATTGCTGCCTATTCTTTGGCTATCAGAACCCCTCCAAATTCTATTACGTTCATCTCGGCAAGAAGACAGATGATCATGCGAATCAGATCTTTATCGTCAACGATAAGCCACGAACGAAGATTTCCACTAAGACGACTGAGGGGACAAATTGGGATGCCGAATGGCATCACGTACGTATTATTAGAAACGCGGAAACCGGACACATACGTGTTTACTTCGATGACATGGACATTCCAATCATGGAAGCGGTCGATAAGGCGTTTACCCACGGCCAAGTCGGTCTCGGATCATTCGATGACACAGGAGACTGGGACAACTTGATCTTGCGTGGCGAACTAAAGCAGTCAAAGAAATAGACTGCGGGATTAATAGCCGAAACCCGCCCGGAGCATAAAAGTGCTACCCGGCGAGAAATTATCCGCCGGGTTACGCCGGAAAACCACTTCACGGTCAAAAACGACACCAAGTTCCAGAAAGCCATTTCGGTTTCCGGCACGCAACTGTTCAGCCAGGCCAAATTCGATACCAACGCTTAGTCGAAGATCATTAATATCTATCTGATCACTAAAACCAGCGTCGCGTTTTATCGTCCAACTTCCGCCGCCATATTCACCAGCGGCGTACCACCACACGTCCATCGTTTGCATTGAACCAAAGTATTGCGATACCTTTGGCCGTGGAAAATACAGGTCTAGCCGCGTCTTGTCGTTTGGAGTAATGGTTACACCACCAGCAGGCAACATCTTAGTACTCATTCGATCTAAGTACTCGATACCGAGCTTGATTTTCGTGTCGTCTGAGAGGCGTACCGCAAACAATCCATGTCCCGTAAGCCGAAGGCTATCTGACGTTAATGTCTGGAAATCGGTGTAAACGCCCACGGTCACTCCGGCGTCTACAGAAAATCGCGCCAATGGATCTGTATACCAACGGGTTGCCAAAGCTCCTGAATACGCGCTACCCGGTAAATCCGGCGCAGTGTCAGGGCCGCTCCACAACTGCAACCCAAAAGTCGGGGCTACCAGTAATGGACGTTCCGTCTGTAGAAAATTAGGGAATGAAAACATAATGGACGTTTCCATCTCCCCAATGTCTATGTCCTTACCACTCCCTCCGTTGATCCACCCATATTGGATACGTGGTGTTTCGGCAAAACGCATCAAGTCACTTGCTTGTGTTCGCGTACGGTCAAAAAGGCCATCCTGATTACCAGCATCACCGTTTCCAGAATATGCCTCCCCAAACCATGGCCGATTCGGAGGTGCTCCAAGACCACTGCCCTGAGAATCAAACGCTGGCGTTCCCGGCGCATCTGAGGAGTTCTCATATGGGTCAAACTGAGGTGACCCGAGCGACGAGTCATTATTCGAATCCTGAGCATGCAACTGTGTGCTGCATACACACAAGCCTGCCAGAAGCATTGTTATTAAATAAGAGCGTATTTCGACCACAACGGACACCTGCAAGGAATGTTGATAAGGCTAAATACTTAACAACTGCTGTTGGCGTCAAGGGAGATTTTAACACGTGCGGCATCTGGCGATTATTACTTGCCCAAAAGCCACTGGCCCTGTGCTGAGGTGCCCGAGGGAAAACTCGCTTTTAACAAGAGGGGTTTCGTTCGTTGAGCTCGATTCAATCCGGCGGTGAAGACATGGTCGCCGGAGTCGAAATTGAAGGAGGCCAGATTCTCAGCAGTGATTGGTTTTCCATTTATCCAGATCTCTACGCCTTCTTCAGCATTCAGGAGGATTCCAATTTCACCGGCATTACTCACTCGCAAAATAGTCTGCACAAAGCTCATGTCATCCACACCTTGGCGTAGCTTAAAGACAGGTAACTCCTCAAGCACAACCTCCCCATTTACCTTTGCATAGGTTGGTTCCCACTGTAAATCCGGGTGGCCGGTCGCGATCGTATTGAAACTACTTCGTGCTACCGCAAAATGTCCTTTAGGGGTGAATTCGAGCGCCTGGTATGTTCGGGCTATCGCTTCGCGGGAAACCGCGAAATCACCTACTTTGCCCAAGGCCGATAAGAAACTTACCAAATCCGCTACTTCCTGCTTCGTAAGATCATCAATCAGTCCGTCCGGCATCAGACTGCGGCCGGCTTTCTCCAGCTCGATGTCATCGACTGCAATCTGTTCCAGCTCATCTTTCGCATTGCGAAGCACAAGAGTGCCTCCCGCACGCCGTACTTGAATTCCGGTATGCACTTGCCCATCCACATCAATTACCTGAATTGAATGGAAGTTTTCTTTGACTTTGTCATTCGGCGCAATGAGTGAGGCAACTAAATAATCGACTTGAGCACTGGCGCCGAGGCTGACTAAATCCGGACCGACCTTACCGCCAGCTCCACCAATCGCGTGACACTTCATGCACTGAAGTGACTTGCGACGGAAAATTGCCTCACCTGCAATCGGATCTCCTTCGTTGGCAGCTTCTACCAACGACGCGACTATTTGTGGTTCAAATTTCCACGTGTTTTCACTAAGTTTTGCGGCACTGCGTACTGTAGCGATTAATGCATCCAATCCGAGGTTTGAGTCCTGCACAACTCGAATAACGCTTCTAGCTATGTCCGGTGAAAGTGTGGTCTCCTGCACCCTCTTTTCAAGTAACTCCGGCCCATTCTTTCGTTCTATAAGCGATCTTACGAGTGTGCCTATTTCATCCGAAGTTATATTTTCTTTGAGCGTCGCAAGCGCGATATCAATAGCACTGTTTAAAGCTGGACCTGCCAGGGCCTGTACGGACGCAATGCGTATCTGAATAACTGAACTATCAGTACCGTTAGCAATTTGCGAGATCGTACTTATGGAATCCGGATCTCCATAACGGCCAAGTGCGTAAATTGCAGCGACACGATGTGCTTCGTTCGCATCAACATTGTTCGCTACTTTGGTGATACTCTCTTTTAGGGCGGTTATCTTCCAAGCACCCGCTGCGATGAGCGACTGGGGATAATATTCTTTTCCCGTATCATTCAATATTGGAGTAACAATATTTGAGCTGGCCGTCGGGATAAGCTTTCGTCGGCCTGTGATTGCAATGGAAGCCTCTAAGAGAGATCGCAATTCCGGATCACTGATGCCGCTGTTCGCGTCCAGCGCATAACTTAGTACATCCGACACTTCTTGCGGATTTCCTTGCTCCAACACTGCGCGGATCGTTGAAACCTTTGCTCGTTCCGTTAAGTCCGACGTTACCAATACGTTTAACAGAACCTTTGCCGCATCCTTCGCCTGTACTGCCTCAAGTGCAGTAAGTAGCGCTGGGCCGTCGCCATTGAAAGTGAATTCACCCGACAGTACCTTTGGTAGCCAAACTTCGCTTAGATCTCGGAATGATTTCCATATGGCAAAATCCATAAACTGATCAACACGAGATTCCAATGCACTCGCAACGGATGCCACAGCAGCGAGGTCGTCTTCTTCTCCAAGAGCCCGCACCGCTTCGAGCCGTACCCTTTCGTGTTCGTCCGCAACAGCTTGTTCAATTAGAGCTCGAAACCCATCTAACTTATCTCGATTTTCAGAAATGACTCGCACCGCACGTGCCCGCAATCGATGGTCCTCGCTATTCATTGCTTCAGAAAGAATGTGACTGTCAATCCGATCGATACATTGATAGACAAACATAGCTTCCAACAGGCATTCATCTCTTTTTGTGTTGGACTCGTCGGATAGTTGTTTTGCCAGCCATTTACCGAGTTTAGCTTCAACCTCGTCATGGTTTCGGTTTTTAAGGGCGAGCTTGGCGTGCAACCGTAGCCATTCTTCGGGAACCAGCAACAGGTCAAATAACTCCGTTATGGACATATTGTTAATGTCATACCTTGGCGCTAGATCACGATCTTTGGCTGAAATCCGCCATATACGACCGTGTAGATGATCGCGACGATCGTCACGAAAATCAACTTCACCGTGTTGAATGATAGGGTTGTACCAATCCGCGATATAGATCGCGCCATCTGGCCCCATCTTTACATCAATAGGTCGAAATGCGACATGTGTGGTCTTAATCAATTCTTCTTCCTGAGTCGATGCAAAACCACTGCCACTCTCACTGACAACAAAGCGACACACGCGATGCGCGCGAAAATCATTTGTCACCATGCTCCCTATCCATGACTCGGGTATATGACGGCCACTGATTATCTCTAAGCCACAGTGCTTAGGACTTCCTGGATTTAGACCCGACACTCGCCGAATAAGTCCTGGCTTTGTGACGTACTCTGCACCTGGGAATACATAATTGATTCCTTCGCCGTATGCGCCATCTGTAGCAAAATGTTGTCCCCAGCGATCGAAATGGTGCCCCCAAGGATTTACAAATCCTTCGCAAAGTATCTCGAGTTTCATGCTCTCAGGGCGGAATTGCCAAATTCCACCACCTCGAAGTCGCTTCACACCATAAGGTGTTTCCACATGGGAATGAATATAAATAGATTGATTCATATAGAGAGCACCATCGTGCCCCCAACGAAGCGTATGCAATAGATGATGCGTATCTTCTGTTCCAAAACCTGACAGTACTACGTTCTGGCGATCTGATTTTAGATCTCCATCAAGGTCAGCGAAATGAATCAAATCCGTGCTATTAGCAACGTAACAACCACCGTCGCCCGGGACGACACCTGTCGGAATTAGTAGGCCGTCTACAAAGACACTGGTTTTATCTGCAATACCATCGCGGTTTTGATCTTCAACCACGAGGATTTTATCCGTCGCTTTTTGACCTGGTTTAATGTGAGGATAGACTTCGCTGCTTGCGATCCAAAGACGCCCTTGCGCATCAAAATTCATTTGAATCGGCTTAGCTATCTGTGGGTCCGCAGCGTAAAGATTAACTTCAAACCCTTCCGGGACGATAAACGTCTCAAGCTCCTTTAATGGATCTGGATCGGGGATGTCTTTGAGGTCTCTCTGTGCAAATGCTGCATTGTGAATGACCAGGGTAAGAAGGAGTACTTTTTGAAATGTTTTCATGGTCTTGTGTTTCTAGTCTGCGTTCGGTTGTCTTGCAAAGTCGTGACACCTATTTTGCGAGTCGGATCGTGAGAACCCGATTGCGTGGCGTGAATAAATCAGCGATTCGTTCTTCCGCTGCCTCAATTAACGGTTCATATTGCTCGACCTCTACGGCGTTATTGCCTTGTTCATGCTTACGGAACAGAAAGAGATACGTCTCGTTTTGTGGACGGTGACGGTGAAAGAACAGGAGGTTCTTATCGACAATTTCATATTGCATCTTTTGCATCAACTCTGGGTCGTAGTCGCCAATCAAATCAAGACCGTTTGAAAGTTCTTTTGCCGTTCCGGTTGCCAGAATCACATCGTTAATCAGCACCTCGTATGTACCTTTGGGTAAACCTCCTGCGGTAATCGAACCCACCGAGACTGGCATCACCGTATCGGGACTATATTGCGGAGCGGGCATACGGGGTGTACGCGCTTCCTTTACGGCAATTTGCAGCCCGGCTGAGCTTTGTTCCATTTGATCGATGGCAAGCTCGAGGCTAATTCTTTTTGACTCGAAACCCAAGGCGGTAACCAATTGATCGGCAATGCGCCAATACCCATACTCTGTCAAATGCACACCGTTACTTGTGTATGGATCAATATCCGGTAGGCGTTTACCCGCTACGAGTTTTTTAATCGGAGACACTTTAGCCAGATCGATAAAAGGAAGTGACAACTCTTTAGCAATTTCTTTTTGGCGTTGGGTATATACGGCTAGGTCACGGTTGTAGGCTGCAGGACTGGGTAGTGGTCTACCTAAATATTCATATTCGCGTGGTGCTACAATTATCAAACTTGGAGACGATTTGCGCAAATCAGAGATAAGCTGCCGCAGGTTTGCATCGAAATCTTTCAGGCCCTCTGCGCCGGCATGAGCTTCATTTGATCCATAGCACAACAGGGTCACGCTCGGATTGGCTAGGGCGTGATCATTCAAGAGCCGTTTATAACCGTTCGCAACATCTCCAAATACAGCTCTGGATTCTCCCAGAACGTTGTCTCCGCTCCAACCAAGATTTCGGACTGATATTGCTCCGGATGCCCTTGCCAGTAACTCAGCTTCAAAATAACCATGAATCTGCGCGCGCTCGATAAACGTACCCCCCACTAAGGCAACGGTATCACCTGGTTTTAATAACGGTTCACCCGCGCTGGCGGATAATTGCATTCCAACAATCAGCACTAGTGTGCGACGTAAGATGTTTAACTGGGGCATATAGTCTCTCTTTTCCGCAAATCCTGATAACGAATGAAATCCGGTTTAAGCATAAATTCTATCTGTTTTCATGGCTACCTAAAGAGCAGCCAACAGAATAGCTTTAAGTTCATCAGCACTAAATGTAACTGGATTACCCGACATGCTATTACCGAAACTCAATTCGACCAAGTGTTCTATCTGAGAATGCGTAACATCAACCTCTCGAAGTCGCGAGGGAATGTTCAATTGATTATTTAGTGACCTAATTTCTTCCAAGAGCGCATTAGCACCATCGTACTCAAGGGAGGCGGCCAGTTCGTCGTACCGCTCTCGATGAGTCGGCAAGTTTGCCATTATTGCGATTGGTAATAATATGGCACAGGCTAGGCCATGCCGCACATTACAAACCGCACCCAGTGCGGCTGCTATTCCGTGCGCCATTCCCAACCCACCGTACGCTAGTGCGTAACCGGAATACGTAGCACATGCTGACAAGTCCGTTCTGGCACTCCGATCCGTTCCATCCTCGTAGGCTTTCTTTAAGGAACGCAATCCGGTTGAGAGTCCCGTTAATGCCCATTTCCGCGTCTGAGACGTTGCTCGACACGAGACAAATGCTTCAATGCACTGGGTAATTGCGTCCATCCCACTATGGGCTGTAACTTCCTGTGGACAACTGACAGTGAACTCCGGATCGACAAGTGCCAGTGAAGGAAACAACGCATCATGCCGTAAACTTTTCTTGACAAGGGGATCACGGCATTGCAACACCGCGTTTTTCGTCACCTCAGCCCCGGTGCCGGCGGTTGTAGGTATCGCCACCGTCGGAAGTGGGCACCAGTCAATTTGAGAGCCATCCCCAACTCCTTCAAGATAACAACGCACGCTTTGCCCAGTTACAGCCGGATACATAGCACCTACAGCTTTAGCAGTATCAATTGTTGCACCACCTCCAAGCGAAATGATTAAATCACAGTTGTACTGCTGGGCTTGTTGAACTGCGTTATCGATCGATTCAATCGACGGCTCGCGAGAGTCTATTTGCATGAACTCTATTGTGCGGTCATCGAGTGACTTTAGATTATTCCACAGATCCGAATAGGCTTCAGTGTCGATAACTGATCGCGAGCCACAGATGAACAACAAGTTTCGTGACTTAGGAAAGCGTTTATTAATAATCCGCGCTAATTCGCGTCGCATTCCCAGGCCGAAATGTAGCTCGCCGGGCCCTGCGTCTGCCAGATCCGCACACATCATATCGTTATCCGTGCTATTAATTTGTTTTCATCCTATCGAACTACTTCACGGGCATCCGCTACAATGGATAGACCGCGTTAATGACGAATTTGAGTGTCGACACAACGACCGTAGATTAACTGATTTTTAGAATGGATCACAGAGTCGGATGAGAATACAAAAGAAGTCCTCGTTTGCGATAGCCATCGCTATTGCCTTAGGTATCGCCCTAAATGGCATCGTCTTGATTAGCTCAGCTCAGGAATCGGACGAACTAAACGAGCATATCACGGCGGTGCGTAATATTGGACCAAAAGGTAAGGGGCATAAAGCTGCCAGCGCTGCATGGAAAGAGATTGTTAAAAATGATGCCGCGTCAATTACGACAGTACTCGCTGGAATGGATGAGGCGAATGTCTTAGCGATCAACTGGTTACGCGCTGCTGTTGATACCCTTGCCGAGAATACGCTTAACGCGGGTAACGAACTTCCTGTCGCTGACATCGAAGAGTTTCTTCTTGATACCTCCCATCATCCGAGGGCACGCCGTACCGCTTATGAATGGCTCTTAAAGGTGGACGACACTGCTTATGAGCGGTTGATAACAAAATTCGCGGATGACCCCAGCATGGAATTGCGACGTGATGCGATTACTCATCTGATTTCAAAAGCAGAGCAAGATCTAAAAGACGGCAAGAAAGATGAAGCCGTGGAACAGTTTAAGGCAGCTTTGAATTCTGCCAGAGACGGTAAGCAAATCGAAGCCATCACAAAAAGCCTTCGTGATAATAGCGTTGAGGTAAATCTTCCGCGACATTTCGGCTTTTTGATGGATTGGAATGTGATTGGGCCATTTGAAAACACCAACACTTCCGGATACGACGTTGCCTTTCCGCCCGAGAAGCAAGTAGACCTCGAAGGTCGCTATGAAGGAAAGAGCAAGATTTCAACGGCGTGGATACCAGTATCGACCGAAGATGATTACGGAATATTGGATCTCAATACCGTTTATGAAGGATTAAAAGAAGAGAAGAACCACAAGGGAGCGATTGCATACGCTTACACAACGTTTGAATCCGATTCGGACCAAGACGTAGATGTTCGTCTTTGTTGTCCCACCGGTAATAAGCTTTGGGTCAATGGTGAACTCGTCATTGCACATCACGTGTATCACGCGACGACTACCACGCTCGACCAGTTTGTCGGAAAGGCAACGTTAAAAAAAGGCACCAATCATATTCTGATAAAAGTCGCACAGAACGAGCAGGAGGATTCCTGGGCTCAGCGATGGCAATTCCAATTACGAATCTGCGATCAATACGGTACCGCAATTCTGGCCACGGACCGCGAATAATCAACTTAATTCAAATACAAAGTAAGAAACGTCTACTAAGGATCGTTTAAATGAAACGTTTTATCTCCTGTTTAATGATATCACTTGCCTGCACGTACCTCTCCGCAGCAGACTGGTCGCAATTCCGTGGCCCTGGTGGTAATCCAGCGGCTGCCGACGCTGACATTCCAGCTGTTTTTAGCGAGGACGAAAACGTCGAGTGGATTGTCCCGGTTGCCGGTCGTAGTGCGTCGAGCCCCATTATTGTCGGCGAGCAACTAATTCTGACCAGTGACGACGGTGCTAAGCAGGATCGCCTTTTGCTACAGTCCTACAGCACAGACTCCGGAAAACTGCTCTGGACCCGCAACTTTTGGGCAACAGGGCGACCCTATACCCATCCGGCTAGTTCCAACGCCGCGCCGTCTCCTGTGAGTGATGGAAGGTTTATTGTCGCGTTCTTTTCCTCTAATGACTTAGTCTGCACGGATCTGGACGGCAATCTCCAATGGTTCCGCGGATTGGCCCACGACTATCCTAAAACCGGCAACGATATTGGAATGGCCGCATCCCCAATTATCGCAGGGAACGTAGTCGTCGCTCAGCTGGAAAATCAAGGCGACTCATACGCAGTCGGTGTAGATATCCGGACCGGGGAAGAACTCTGGCTGGTAGAGCGAGACCCTCGAGCAAATTGGAGTTCGCCGGTTGTCAGGAAGCGTGCCGATGGGGAATACACGGTCATCCTTTCCTCACCAGGAACAGGGATTAAGGCACTTGATAGTAAAACTGGAAACGAACTTTGGAGTTATAAGGCAAGTTGTGGCAGCAATACATCGCCATTAATTGTGGATGACGTACTATACATCTCCGCTAACGGCACAACAGCATTGCAGCTCAATCCGGCCGGCACGACACCAAAGGTTCTTTGGGAGGCAAACCGCCTCGGCCAAAATGCCGCCAGCCCAGTAATTCATGACGATAAAATCTATGTTCTTAGCGGCCCAATTATTAAATGTGCCGATGCGACTAACGGTGACCTCTTATGGCAAGTTAGACTCAATGGTCGCTTCTGGGCAACGCCTATCTTAACAAAAGATCGCTTATTCCTAATTAATCAGGATGGACAAGTGCATGTCATTACTCTGGGCGAAAAAGGGGAACTGACCGGTGAGTTTTCCATCGACCAAGTAGTCATGGGGACTCCTGCCGTAAGCGGCGATGCAATGTTTGTCCGCACACATGGTTCTCTCTGGAAAGTAACCAGCAAGTAGGCGTGTTGAATTCGTATACAGTTCCAACGTTAACGACGCGGATTCACGCATCGATACGGCCGCCCGGCAGTAAGAGTATTACGAATCGTGCGCTGCTCTGTGCTGCAATGGCAAACGGCAAGAGCATACTTAATGGCTGCCTGCGTAGTGACGATACCCGTGTAATGCTCGCCGCACTCTCGCAGCTAGGTGTAACCGTAGAGGAACTCTCTGGCGGTGAATCGATTTACATCGAAGGGCAGGGCGATGGTGACCTGCAGTCGGATCTACTCATTCAGGTAGAAAACAGTGGCACGACAATCCGCTTTTTGACGGGCGCGTTGTCGGTACTCGGTGGTACGTTTACCCTCGATGGCATTTCTCGCATGCGGGAAAGACCGATTATTCATCTGGTCAATGCACTTAAATCTATGGGTTGCGATATAAGTTGCGCGGCAAATGGTTGCCCACCAGTAAAAATCAACGGCGCGCGCTCTCAAGGTGGCGACGTCTCAATCCGAGGCGACCTCTCGAGTCAGTACCTTAGTGGATTATTGATGGCGTCACCGCGTGCTGGGAGTCCGGTAACCATCTCGATTGATGGACCTTTAGTATCCGTCCCATATGTTCAGATGACCATGGATGTGATGAACGCCTTTGGCGTGGCCGTTTCACACGAGCGATTTGAACGATTTAAGGTTGCAGCGCCATTGGAGTACGAGGCGATCGATTATGATGTGGAACCCGATGCCTCCGCAGCTAGTTACTTTTTGGCGTTAGCAGCTGTAACCGGCAGTACGATTACAATCGAAGGACTTGGGCGCAAGTCGATTCAAGGCGACATCCGTTTTGCCGATGTACTGCAGACGATGGGTTGCGAAGTCCAGTGGACTGACTCATCCGTCACTATCACAGGCCACGACTTAGTTGGTGTCGACGTGGACATGAACGACATCAGTGATACCGTGCAAACTCTCGCTGTCACAGCGTTGTTTGCGAGTGGCAAAACGACCATTCGCAATGTGGCTCATATTCGCCATAAAGAGACTGACCGGCTTTCCGCCCTGGCAAATGAGTTGAGAAAACTCGGCGCGACAATCCTTGAAATGGACGATGCCCTCGAGATCACGCCTGGCCCACTCTCTCCCGCCTCGATTAGTACGTACGACGATCACAGAATGGCAATGAGTTTCGCGATTGCGGGTTTGCGAATTCCAAGGGTTGAAATTGAAAACCCTGGATGTTGTGAGAAGACATACCCACACTTCTTTGAAGATTTACACCGCGTTATCGGATTAGAAGACGAATAACGATAATCTATCGTGGCTGCCGGGGCGGGGATGAGTCTAATAACGCATCGACACGATCGAGTAGGTCGTTACTTCCTTCGTCCACAGGGGATTTTGACTCAGCAAGAAAATCTCCGCCACAATGCTGACAAACCATTTCGCGCCCGTCATATTCCATCCGAACTTGTAGTTTCCTACCACAAGTCGGGCAACTCTGTACAAAATGCGTTGTAGGCACGTGGACGATTCCTTTCGAATACTTAACTCGCCTTAAGCAAACAGATTCTATTTTGCGAATGGCATTTACGCAATCGTCTCTAGAAGAGTTTTAGCTCAACAGTATTAGCATCACTCATGTTGCGCACGCTCCTCAGCAGTGATATTTACTATGCAGCGTAAGTCCAGGGGTAAATCCAAGGGTTATAAAACCCCCAAAGGGCTGAAAACGCGCTCGCGGCAAGTATTGAGATAAGTGCTCCCTGACCCACGCGCGTTCGTGACCATTTTGTCACCGTTGGAATCATGGTTATTAAATAAAGCGGCGCGAGCCAGAACATCCACCTGAAACCGCTGGCCACACCACCGTAGTTACGATCCAACATGGGCCGCATTAGATAAAAAGCGATGCAAACTATAGTCAACAGGAGCGTCATCGTCGCAAGTTGTTTTAACGTAGTTTCCCCGTATTTGAGAAGATAAACACAGCCCAACAGAGACAAGATCCAGAGAGGAGTGAGTGAAAATACACCATGATGTCCAACCGTCATATGAAGTAGGTAGGCAGCACGCGATGGCTCTCCGATATCGATTCCTCGGCGATTGCCATCCAACCAATAGCTACCTGGATAATCGTACCAATTATCCCATTCTCGAATTATGAGAGAGTTTCCTTTGGCTTTCACAGCATATTGTAAGTTTGCAGCCTCATCTAACATCACCAGTCGTCGCGAATCCGATTTATGAAACACGAATTCCAATTCGGGCGTCAACTGAGTACCAACAGCATCAGAAATTAGCGTACGTATTTCTTTTGACGCAACTCCCATTGTCAATTTATGTTCGTCAAAAAAGCCATCGACCACTCCGGCAATATCACCGTCAGAACGATGCGCGTACGGGGGTCGCAGCGAACCGTGTGCCCAATAATTGGTGCCTAAGAACGCAATGGCAACCGCACCAGCCGCGGGAATTGTAATTTTCAAGGTGCGACGAAAATGATAAAGCAACAACCAACCTATGATTGACGCAAAGAAAGACAGCGATGGGAGCTCGTTCACCACTGCAAAGGCGCCAAATCCACCAGCAAGCGCAAACCAACGTGCATCCAACCGTTTCCTGCCCTGTATTTGAATCACAGCATAAATCGATATCAACACGCTTATTGCCGCAGGAAGATGATTGTTCAACGTTGTAACAAACCCTGTGAGAAACGTGCCAAATGCGGCGGCAGCAATTAGGTATCTCAGCGTCCAATTATCAGTCGTTAATTGACTCGTAATGAGATAGACGAGCCAGACGAACCCGATCAACGGAAGGAGATTAGTAATTAGCAGAATGATCCATTGGACGGCGACCGTATCCTCCGGAAAACTCATGCCTGTGACCTTACTGATCACCCAATAATCCGCGGCTAATAACATCGGAAACAATGGCGGCTTACTGGAGTATTGATGCAATTCACCATCCTGTCCCCGATGCACCACCTTGTCGATGGTATTCCATCTTCTGTCGTCTTGGATGACCTGGTCGATGGAGAACGAACCATGTTCCACCATCGAATAAATCATCGCCCATCGGCTACGGTCGTTTGCCGAGAGCATCATCGACTCGTGGTCATCATGCTGAGAGTCTTTGGCGCGAGTGCCCGCCATTCTCACACCGGAGAGAAGCACCAAACAGGCAATCACAAACCAGAAAAACTTGCGTGACGCGCTGATATGTCCCTGAGATTGTTCTGGGGGTGCAATATGCATTGCTTATTGATCCGATTCCTGTGTCCCGAGGGAATGACCAAGGCGTTCACTGACTGCGTAAGTTGGTTCCTTCGAGTGCGAGTTTGTGAGTTCCGCCAGGATGCCAACACTTAAACACTGCGCCCCCAATAAAATCGCAACCACTGAATAATAGAAATACGCACTCGTATGCAAGATAAATTCTCCGTCGATCGCGTCGAATTTACTAACGAGTTTAATCCCGGTGAGAATAGACAATCCAAGTCCACCTAGGGCAAAAAACAACAAGCCCAAAGCCCCTAACAGGTGTTGAGGTCGTTGACGGAATTTTGTCAGCACATAGACGGTAAGGAGATCTAGAAAGCCTTTGAAAATGCGTCGAACACCATATTTGCTTTTTCCATGTTGACGAGCGCGATGGTTCACTACAATCTCGCCGGTTGTCCAGCCTCGCGATGCAGCCAACACGGGCACGAATCTATGCATTTCGCCATACAGATGGACGTCTTTTACCACTTCGCCCTTATAGCATTTGAAACCGCAATTGTGGTCGTGCAGCTTAACTCCGGTTAGTTTACTCACAAGCCAATTAAATACGCGTGACGGCAACACTTTATGCCAAGGATCGTATCGCTTCTTTTTCCAACCACTGATGACACCAATGGAGTCGTCTTGCATCATCTCGATAAACCGCGGAATCTCGACCGGATCATCTTGCAAATCGGCATCAAGAGTGAAGACTATTTCACCAGAGGCAATCTTAAATCCGGCATTTAGTGCATCGGCTTTTCCAAAATTGCATCGGAATCTAATTGCTTTCACGAATGGATGTTCTTCGGCTAACTTGCTTATTTCAATCCATGAACTATCAGTTGATCCATCGTCAACAAAAATGACCTCAAGTTCATAACCATTGGCGTCTGCAACCGCAATCAATTCATCAAAGAGGAGCGGGATGCTCTCTTCTTCATTGAATACCGGGATTACCGTAGATATGTGGCGACCAGTTGTCATTTTTCGCATAACTCCAGGACGATGAGCCGTAGTTAACTGAATGATTCTGCCATTCTAACGAATAACTGATTTCAAAATTACGTTAACTTCACAAGAACACTGTCAGACGACTCTCATAGGGTCACAAATAGTAATTATCCATCTGCCCGTCCAGAAATCACTCAAACACTATTAACCGCATAATCCGACCCTTCGGACGACTTTTAACGCGCAATTGACGTGGAAACACTGGAAAGTCGATTTGGAAGGTCTCAAAACTAATCAAACTGAATAGCGGTCCTTTTTCAGCTTCTATAACTCCCGTATATAACGATGAACGATAACAAGCTCTCCCGCATAGTGTCATTTACCGTACTCATCGGCATCATTTTAGTTATGGGAGTATTGTTCTTCCGCGTGATGGCTTCATTCGTTCTTCCTCTTTTCCTGGCGGCGGTACTCGTTGTAGTATTTCAACCGACGTACGACTACTTCCTCAAGAAATTTAAGGGTAGGCGGCGTTGGTCGGCGTCAGTCACGACAACGATAATCGGACTTGTTGTTATGTTACCGATCGGACTGGTAATTGCGATGGCCGTTGTAGAAGGCGCTAATGTCACCAAAAAAATGACTCCGGCCTACATTAAGGCAAGCGTAGAGGATATCCGTGACAAGCTGGATTTGGAAATGCCTCATAAGGCAGAATTTGGCCGTATTCTGTCAGCCTTTGAGCATCTCTCGGACAAAGCATTTGCGGAAAGCGACTCCAGTACCACCACAGCGGACTTGGACGTCATCCAGACGAATCTTATGGTCATTATTCGAAATCTCGATCCGGATCAAAAGGAATCCGTGAATGAAGAACTGGGCGCCGTGAATTCTGCGGTGAACGATTTTGAAGACCCTGAGCACGATCACTCAGAATTAGTCGTCGCAGCCTCACATGCCTTTCATAATCTGAGAATTGCTATCCTGGGTGGATCAACGAAAGCCGCGATTCTGGATTTCGCTAACCCTTCTGACCAAAAGATCGCTCAATTTACCGAGTCTCTTATGTCAAAGGATGTAAGAAATCAGATACTCTCATTTGGAGCAAACACCGCTGCGTTTGCCGCCAGCCTACTTGGCGGGATGACAATTATGCTTGTCGCAGTCTATTTCTTCTTGATAGACGGTCGTGGAATGGTGGATTCAATAATTTACCTTTCGCCGCTACGTGATGATTACGAAAACGAGTTAATCTCAGAATTTGCCAGCCTTAGCCGCGCGGTGGTCGTCGCTACACTTTTGAGCGCGGTCGTTCAGGGGATCCTGGCAGGAATTGGATATTGGTTCGCGGGCTTGGATAGTGTATTTCTTTTGACAATCATTTCTACTCTGTTTGCACTCGTGCCATTTATTGGTACCGCCATTGTCTGGATTCCAGCGTGTGCCTATTTATATTTGGTACAGGGTGAAGCAGTATCAGCAGTTGTTTTGGCGACATATTGCGCTACAGTTGTTTCAATGAGCGATAACTTCGTAAAGCCACTTGTACTCAAGAAAGAATCAAACCTTCATCCACTACTTGCGCTCTTGAGCGTTATTGGTGGAGTTGAAGCACTGGGGCCTATTGGCATATTGGTCGGCCCAATGGTAGTTGCATTTCTTCAGACACTGCTGAAGCTCCTGCAAAGGGAACTCAACTCGTTCGAGCAAGAAGAAGGTGACAGCGACGAGCCTTTGCCCGTCTAGTTAGTTGTAACCAACGTTTTCGAAAGCTAATTGGTAATTAATTTCCGTTTCCGCAGCAACCCAGTCAACGTGTAGGCCATATAGATATTGGCACCAACGGAACCGAAAAGTAATAAACACAGTATTACCAAGGTTCCCCAAGGACGCGACGCCGCTGAAATGGGATCAGCATCTTGTACCACTGTTGGCAGTGACTCTGCCTTTACCACTGTTATCGCGTCTTCTGCTATTAGCGACTCTGATTTTCCGTTTGCCGCAGCTAAATGTCCCGCGGCTGACGCCACAGATTCAGCAGAGCGTCGATTCTCCGGGACGGACTCTTCTACCGCTTCTGTGAAGATCGTTTCGTCTTCTGGAACCGCAGTTTCGTCCACATTTGCTAGTACCTCGAGATCCACATTGAGTTCAAAGTCGCCGGGAGCGTTGGGGAGTTCTTGTTTTAACACAACATTATCATTGAGCTGACCAGGAAACGCATCCTCTGAAGCATCCCCCACAACAATTGTTGGGGTGCTAACCGTGCGGTTTAGCAATATTCCAAGTGCCTCGGGCTCTGGAATCTCCGTACCACCCTGATAAGCACCAATGACATCGTCAGAGCTATCGGGCGCATAATGAGCGGCAATAGCTTCGTCGGGATTTAGTAGAGAATCGGTAGACGACTGATTGGGTAATTCAAATGCATCGTCCATATCGGTCGTTGCATCCTGTAAAGTGGCGTCTACATCTAGTTCAAATGCGCCGTCATTCACTTCAAAAGCATCGTCACTCGCTCCGGACGCGTCGTCCTCCGCCGCGTTAATTGAATCATCAGGACCATCAATTGATTTCTCAACTTCATTCGCTACAGATGTTTCCGTAGAGGTCGCCTCCAAATCAACACTGTCGCCTACCTTTATCGTCATATCGCCCTTAGGCAATACGCCGGTGCCAACCTGAATGCGAAAGCGGCGTACTCCTTTTACTTCTGGAAGGACTTCACTGGTAACCACTTCACCCTGACGCAGTTTCTCCAGGATTTCAGGTTCCAACTGGATGATATATTCTTGTTCCCCATCCGGTGTGCGTTCCCACCCGTAATCGACTCCGATTACCGACAATGAAATAAGAAGTAATGCAGAATTCATATCTCGCCCCTAATTTGATTCACATCGCATTTCTACGCCGCGTCGCTTTCGGATTCGTAATCATCAATTAACACTGTTTCATCACTATCGTCCGAGTCGATAATGACCACCTCTGTATCTGCAACTTCATTGGAGTTGACGGGAGACTGGCTACCTTCTGCCCAATGACGCTGTAGAGCCGGCGCCTTAAGGTCAATCCTTGGAGTAATGGAACGCACATCCGCCTCCGACTCGCCAAACGCGTCGCGAATATGCTGATGACATGTGAAAAAGAAGACCTGTGAAACACAATCGTGCATTTGATCGATCACAGACAACGCACCTCGCATTCGCTGGTCGTCGCAATTTACAAGCACGTCATCAAGGATTAATGGCAGTTGGAGCCCTCTCGATGCATAGTGTTTTACGAGTGCAAATCGTATGCATAAGAATGCAGCTTCTCTGGTGCCGCGGCTCAGCACGTCAAGTGTCCATATTTCACCGTTTTCGTCATCAAGGTATAGCACCGGCTCTTCGACGGGAGTCCAGATTCTCACATACTTGCCATCCGTGAAGATCCGCATAAACTCCGAAGCTTCCTGCAATACCTCAGGTTGTCGTGACGTTTCGTATTCATTGCGGAGCATATGAAATAAAGTGTCTGTTGCGGCAAGCACTCGCCAGTCCTGGGCATTGCTGTCAACACATACCCCGATTCGGCTCAATTCAAGCGCTGCATTGTCGTGCGAGCGATCTGATACTTTATCATTGAGTTGTTGTCGCACAGCACCCAGTTTTTGATTGAGCGTTGCAATATCCCCGTCCACGGCATCCATTTCAGTAACGAGTTTCTCAAGGTCGCTATCCAATTGTTCAATCGACAAATGCTGCGGTGTATTATGAACGGACGATTCACCTGAGATCAATTTGCGAAGCTGCTGATCTAAATCAGTTATCTCCTTTTGCGTCTCCTCGTACTCAGACCACTGTGCAACACTTGCGGTAAGTGATTTCACATCGCATGCACCGTACTCAATCAAGACCCTGTTTCTCTTGCGTTCCGTATCAGCACTCTCGTTTTCGAGCATGCCAATTTCGTGTAATTCCTGATCGATTGCTAATTGAAGTTCCCGAGACTGATGTTCTTTTCGTTCTTCTGCAGCGACGACGCCTGACAGTAGCCTTATGCAGTTAAGGAGATCCGCAGATTCCTGCTGGACATCAAGCTCCGCACAGATTGCCTGTATCCGATGAACAATATTTTGTAAGTCTCTTGACCGATCATCTAATTCGCGTTGCAGCCAGTTAACTCTGTGTTGTTTCTTCTTTATTTCCTCCCCAGATGCCACGCAGTGTTTGACTTGTGATGGAGTTAATTCCTCGGGGATGCCGAGCTCGCTCAACGCGTTCTGCCACGCAATGATGGCATCATCGTGATGCTCTTCAAGTGCCGCAACCGCAGCATTCGAAGCAGCAAGTTCTCTGCACGATGCGTCGGATTCTGTCTTCAACGGTATAAGTTCCGCAAGTGCTTTTGCCCGTTGCTCCGCCGCAATAAGGATTGACTTATAATCGTCTGTCGATTGACCGATTTCTTGTTCCAATGATTCCTGTAAAGAAGTCAATTGCTCTCGTTGCGTTGCCGTTATATCCAGCTTTCGTGCATGGCTCTCCATTTGCTGACGTGATCGTATTTGAACCGCATATTTTCCAAATACACTACCGATCGTGCCAGCAACACCGATCATCAAGCAAATAACACGCGAGCTACCGCTGAGAGATAAATAACTAGACAGGAAAAGTAAGGTTAACAGGGATACAGCCCCGGTAATAAATATCGTTCCCAATACAGCAAGTTGTGTCAGCGTAGGCAATTGTCTTTGCAACCAATAATCATGGCGATCTTCAAGCGATTCCGTTCTTCGTGAAAGCTCGGCGATCCTACCTTCTACGTTGATACGCTTGCGAATTGACGATATTCGATCTCCAGTTTCTGCAATCGCTACGTCGAGATCTGAAACTCCAATTGCAGATTTTACCGCATCAAAATGATGCTTAGCGGATTGATTGTTCTTTGAAAGTGACGCGTTTGATACGCGAGTGCTATCTAACTGGCTCTTCGCATCTTTAAGTTGTCTGGCGGGTTGGCGAAGCGCAACAAGATTGCTGCGACCAGAGCTTATCCAGTCGCCGTGATCCGATGCTCCACTTGCATCCAACTCCTCTCGTAAACGTTCAAGTTCTTCCTGGTGCGTAGCAATCTGTCCCTGTAACGATGCGATCCAGCTACTTTGTTCTTCGAGTGATTGAATGCGTGGACGCACTGCTATAACTTTAGTGGACATTTGCAATGTTGCCTGCTCATTGCAAAGACGCTCTCGGTTTTCACGACGCTTTACCAGTTCGCTATTTATTTCACTGAGTTCCACTTCCATGTCACGCAACACATTAATTGCATCTTCGGCGTCGCGACGATCCCAATCTCCAGGGATGCTCAAGTCTTGAATGGTGGCAAATAGAGAATTTCGTTGTTCAAGCAACGGTATGGCCTCTATGGCTCTTTCCGTTTCATGAGCTTGATCTTGCAGTGACTTCCGCTCGACACTCTTGAGTTCGATTTCGTCAATCAAACCTCGCAGACGATTAGACAGACGGCACCAGTCATCTACTTCCGTGCGACCGTGCTCTACAACCGCACGCTGTTTATCTTGTTCTTTAAGGCAATAATCGATTGAATCCCACGATGGAGTATCCGCAACAATGCCATCCGCCTTATTGGCGATCTCGATCGCGGCGTGTGAAAGTGCTACGCGTTCCGCACCGGCTGATAGATCATATAAAAACTCAGCCGCTTCAGTCCTATCGAGCGCCGCTAGTTCCTCGAGTTCATTGAGACCAATGGTGAAGACATTCTCAAACACTGCCTCTGAAACGTTCTTTAATAACTGTTCCCAAGTGGCACTTTCTTCTACGTTCACATCGTTTCGTGTAATTTTGACGTTGTCGCGCCATTGATTCTCTGAGTCGAATAATGCTGTACGAGAAATTCTCCATTGATTGTCGTTTTGATCGACCAGGGTAATCTCACCACCCTGAGGCACTTCCATGCGAGAATCGAGGTACTTCGTGCGTTCGGTGCTGCTCCAGCCAAAAAACACACCTCGGATAAACTCCATCAAGGTTGATTTTCCGGCTTCATTTCGGCCGTAGATCACCGTCGTACGCAATTCGAACTCGTCCAGTATCGAGTTCTCCCAGGTACCAAAATGATCAATGTTAATAAGCTTGAGAAACATCAGGCAGCTCTATCCTCCGACTCAGGCGAAGTGCTTTTCGCGTCCAGAGTATTCACCCCAAATGTCGCCGCCGTTTTGATCGTGTGCATACCATCGATGTCTTCACGCACCAAACGCATATCAATCGGCATGCCGTGTGGAAGCTTGTC
>Ga0114933_10000633_pt1 | contig 42259 bp, 35 predicted proteins | sample 4SBtaG_FD_89691 | JGI IMG/M metagenome (GOLD analysis project Ga0114933, IMG submission 89691) | Deep subsurface microbial communities from Kolumbo volcano to uncover new lineages of life (NeLLi) - 4SBTROV12_W25 metaG | ecosystem: Environmental > Aquatic > Marine > Volcanic | place: Kolumbo... | reverse complement strand
ACGAGCGCGAGCTCTACGCCAGCGTCGTCGAGATCCTGCCTCTGATGGAGCAGACCGATGAGGTCAAGAACGGGCTCGAGCGAGCCGTGGCTTTGGCCACCGCGTATCTTCGTACGCAACCGGAATTGACCGGCGATCGGGACCCTGAGCTCCTTGCCCTCGTGATCTTTCACGCGCTCCGTGGCGCGCTCAACGCGGTGGTCGCGCATGCACCGGGCAAGCTCGACGACGCTGCGCTTCCAGACATCCTGGCGGGCGGCGTCCTGGGTTTCCTCGGCGCGCCCTGAGGCGATCTCAGAGGCCTGTCGAGCGCTCCATCGTGCGCGCGACGGCGCGACCGAGCAGGGGCCGGCCTCCGACGATGTCGACCCGTCGGCGAGCCCGGGTCAGCGCGGTGTAGACGACCTCCCGCGTGAGCAGGCGAGCGTGGTCCTGCTCTGGCATCAGCAAGGCGACTTCGTCGTACTCGGAGCCCTGCGCCTTGTGCACCGTGGTGGCCCAGCCGAGCTCCAAGACGCCGCGGATCGCCTCGAGTGGGTGGGCGGCGAAGCCGCCGTCCCGCCGGAAGACGGCGCTCAGTCGCGGTGCACGATCTCCCTCGGCGACCCAGAGCAGCGTGCCGCGATCACCGTTGAACACGTGCCGCTCGTAGTCGTTGCGGCTCACCACGATCGGTTCGCCCGCGACCCAGAGCGGGGAGTCAGACACCTCACGGTGCATGAACGCGTTGACCGCCTCGACTGTCGTGGGGCGCCACCCGTGCCGGGTCACGCAGAGCAGCGCTCGGCGCTCGAGACGCTCGAAGAGCGCGTTCAAGAGTGGCAGCGACGACCAGACCCCGTCGCGTCTCGCGAAGGTGCGGCGCGCGTCGCTGCCGAGCTGAACCCCGGCCGCCCAGGAGCGCAGGAAAGACCGCCGGCTGGCCTCGTCCACATCCCGAAGAAAGACCCCCGGGCCCTGCAGCGACGGCAGGGCGCCTCGGTTGATGGCGGCCGCGACCTCGAGAATGTGCGAGCCCTCGGGGCGGCTCGGGTCGACCCGATGGCTCTGGATCAGCTGCACATTCGGCACCCGCCGGCTCAGGTCCCTGAACACCGCCCCGGCGGCGACGGACGGAAGCTGCTTCGCGTCGCCCAGCACGACGAGTTGAGCCCGTGGATCCAGCGCCGCGATGACGCTCTCCATGAGGAAGACGTCGATCATCGAGCCCTCGTCGAGCACCACGAGGCGAGCGCTGAGTGGGCTCCCCCGGTGGCGGCGAAAGCCCCGCAGCGCGGGGGAGTACCCCAAAAGACGGTGGATCGTTCGCGGCGCTGGGAGCTCGTCAGAGAGGCGTCGGTCCGCGTCGGTCGGCGTCACGATCGCGCTCAAGGTCGCCTCGATCGAGGAGCGCATGCGGTCGGCGGCTTTGCCCGTGGGTGCAGCGAGCGCGATGCTCGGCGGCGCGAGGTCGCCGAGCTGCATCGCGACCCGGAGGAGCGTGACGACGATCGAGGTCTTGCCGGTGCCCGGGCCGCCGCTGATGATCGAGATCGGGGCGCGGGACGAGAGCCGCACGGCGTGTTGCTGCTCGTCCGTCAACACGATCGGCCCCTTCGGCCCGATCGCCGGCGCCGCGAGGACCGTTTCGAGGGCGGCACGAACCTCACGCTCGTCGCGGCGGAGCGGTGCGTCGACCCGAAGCGTGACCGCGTCGGCGAGGCGGGTCTCGACAGCGAGCACCCGGTCCGAGTAAAGGAAACCTTCCTGCAGGAGGAGAGGGCGCCCTTCCCCGATCAAGGCCTCGAAGGAGCCGTCTCGAAGCGCTTCGATCATGCGTTCTCCGAGCGCCGGATCACCGAGGACCGCGGTCGCTCGCTGGCGCACTTCTGCGACGGCGACGCGCGTGGAGCCCCGCCCGAGCGCCTCGAAGAGCAGCAAGACCAAACCCTGCAGGGCCGCGCGGTGGGAGGGCGAGAGGTCGGGCGGCAGCCTCGCGAGCTCCCACGCGAGGTGCGCGTCTTCGCTCGAGACCCGCGTGCGGGCGAGCCTTTCTCGGGTCGCCTCCGAGAGCTCCGGAGGCCAGCCCTCACGTTCGCCAAAGCCCGCCATCAGCCGGGCGGCGCCATGAGCTCTCCAGGGCAATGTCATCGGTTCTCCAGGCGGCTCAGCCATGGCGCGAAGCGTCGCGCCACGATGGCCTCTGCGATCCCCGGCGTCGGCGCGGCTCGGGTGGTCGCGTCGCGCACGGGTCCCCAACGTGACTGCCCGCCGCCGTAGTGCTCCCTCACCTCTTCGATCGAGGTCACCAGCGCGCTGCCGTCTGCGTCCCGGAGGCCGCCTTCGAGCCGGAGGACCGCCTCGATCGGGAAGAAGTACGCGTGGGTGCCGCCGAGCAGATCGCGCACGAGGTCTCGCAGCCACGCGCGCGCCTCGTCGGGCTCGAAGGGCGCGTAGCGCAGGCGAACCGGCCGATCGCGGTCGGCGTAGAGCTGAACGGAACTGTGCCCGCCGTCGGACTCGCCGAGCACCGAGAGCGCTGCGTGGTCGAAGAAGCCGCGGAGGCCATATCGCAGCTCCTCCATCCGGCCGCGCACCCCCGGCTTGTGCCGAAGCAGGAGCCCGACCGAGGCCTCCGCCGCGAGCAGCTCCGTGGTGCCGACGATTTCCACCGCGAGCGGCCGGTCGGCCCCCGGGTCCCTCGGGTCGCTTTCGAAATGAAGGACGATGGGATCTCTCGCTTGCACTCCCTGTTCGTCGTCAGCGGCCGCGCCGAAGCGCAGCCGCCTCGCCGCCGCCCCATCGAGCGTGTCCCACCCGGCGGTCCACCGGTCGAGGATTTCCGCGTGGTCCTGCTCGAGCAGCCTCGCGAGCGGCCCGAGCGGCCAGCGTCCGTGCGCGGTCGAGGCCTCGATCCTTCGTTGGTAGGCCTCCTGCCACGGGCGTCCGGCCAACGCCGCGTCCACGAAGCTCGAGCGCAGGACGACTGTCTCGTCGAGGCGTGAGGGTGCGAAGGGCTCCTCGGCGGTTGCCGCGTCCGAGCTGAGATCGTCGTCGTCGAGCCTCAGGACACTTCGCGTCCAACCTTGAAGCGGGCAGTCCAGGAACCGCCGCAGCGCGGGGAGCGAGAGCCGGAGGGTGGGCGTGCCCACCGCGCTCGGTGCGTCTTCCGGGATCGGTGCGAGGTCGAGGAGGGCTCCGAGGCCGGGTGTCGCGGCGACGCTCCGGGCGATCTCCGCCGCGGGGAGGCGCGTCGGCAAGCGGTCCCCGAGGTCATCGCGCAGTTCACGCCCGAGTCGTGCCGCGAGGTGCTCGGCGGCGGCCTCGGGCAAGACCTCACGGGCTGCCGCCGACTCGTGGCGGCGGAGCGGGATCTCCTGACCGGCCAGCGTCGTGCGCGCGCCCGGCACATAGCCCTGCTCGATCACATCGAGCAGTTCCGTCACGACCGTGCTCGGGGTCAGCGGGTCGCCGGTGCTCTCGTCCCGGGCGACGTAGGAGAGCACCAAGTGTTCGCGAGCGCAGAGCAGCGTCTCCAAGAAGGTGTAGCGGTCTCGTTCCGGCGGCGTGACATCCCCGGCATACCGGCGCGCGGCGCGCAGGTCCGTGGAGTCGCGACGATCGGGCGCAGGGAAGCGCCCCTCGCCGAGGCCGAGCACGAAGATCGCCCGGAACGGGATCGCCCGCATCGGCATCAGCCCGGAGACGGCGACGCCGTCGGCGAGGTGCTGACCCCGGGTGCCGACGAGCTCCTCGAGCGGGCCCCGAAGGAGCTCCCAGACCAGTCCGTAGGTGACCTTCGTGCCGTCGAGGTCGAGGGCAGCGAGCGACTCCGTGACCGCGAGCGAACGCCGGAGAGCCGACTCCTCGTTCTCGCTGGTCGGCGTCAGGTAAGATTGCAAGAGAGCCGAGGTGAACCGCGCCCACTCCCGCAGCGTCAAGCGGGTCTCGGTCGCGAAGCGCACATCGCTCGAGAGCGACCTGGCCAGGAGCGCGAAGCGGGCCTCCATCGCTGAGCCCACCGGCGACTCCTCCGGAAGGTAGAGGCGGCCGTGAAGGCTGATCGGAGCCGCGCGGGCCACGGCTCCGAGCGCGACCCGGTTGATGCCCTGCTCCCAGCTCAGCCGATCTTCGTCGGCGATGTACGTTCCCTTCAGGTCGTCGTGGTCGATGCCATGGAAGATGCCGAGCCGGTCCACGAGCGAGGCCCACTCGTGCGGCTGTATCTCCGGCACCCGCCCGAGCACCGCCGGGTGTGTCATCACGGCCAACACCTCCGGGCGCGAGAAACGTCGGGTGGGGAGGGCGAGCAGCCGAAGCGCGCCCTCGACGATCGGGCTGATCGAGGCCAGCGCGAGGTCGGCGACGTTGAAGGGGATCGAGTGAGCTTCGGTGAAGACCGCCTCGATGTGAGGCAGGTAGACGTCGCGGTCCGGCCCGTTCACCAGCACCGCGATCTGATCGAAGCTCAGGTCGTCGACGCTCTCGATGAGCTTCCAGATCTCGGCGGCTACCGTCTCCACCTCGCGCCGGAGACTCGGGCAGACCAAGACTCGAATGCTCTCGTCGCGGGGGCTCGGCTCGGGGTCGCCGAGGCGTGGAGAGCGTGTCAGGATGTCATGCTGGAGCCGGCGGAGGAGCGAGGGACGCTCGAGCGCCGCGAGGAGCGGCAGCGCCTCGAAGTCATGGCTCGCCTCGAGCTCGCCGACCGGGTCGATGAAGGCACTCTCGAAGTCACACTCGGTGAGCGCGCCGAGCAGCCTCACGTGCTCACGACCGGGCCGACCCCAGTGCCTCAGCAGGGGCGTCTCCGTGTCGACGCTGAGCTCGAACGGGTCGTCCTCGAAGAGCCACTCGGGCTCCGCGTCACTCCGCCTCCGCCGTCGCCTGAGTTCACCCTCGGACTCCAAGTCCTCCCAGTACTCCTCACACGGGTTGAGTGAGTAGAGCCTCAGGTCGGCGTGCTCACCGACGGCCGAGAAGAAGTGCGCAAACGCCCTGGCCATGTACGAGAGCCCAAAGACGTGAAGCGTCTCGAACGTGGGGTCGCGCAGCTCTTCGATCGATTCGCGGAGCGTCTTCGCGTGGGCCAGCCGTCCCCCCACGCGCGCGTTGCGGAAGAGCGCGGCCTGCCACCGCTCCGTCGCCTCGTGGGGGGTCCCGGCGAAGCGTGCCTCCCCTTCGTCCCAGGTCTCGAGCAGCTCCGCGCGCGAGAAGCCGTACTCCTCGAAGAGGCGGGCGATGTGCAGCGCGAGCTGAGCGCGTCGTGGTTCGGTCGCGAGTGCGCCTGAGCCGGCCGCGTGCAGGTAGCGTTGGACCGGCGCGAGCGCGTCGGACTGCAGCAGGTCGTCGTCGAGCAGCCCCCGGAGCACCCGAGCGCGCAGCGTCTCCCCGGTGAGCAGCGGGCCCGGCAGGAGCTCCTCCACCAGCGTCGCGAGCCGGCAGAAGCTCAGGTTGGCGGCGATGCCGAGGCGCCGTGCGATCCCCAGCTCGACATAACGCTCGACGTTGCGGTTCGGCACCACGATTCGAACGGGCGCCAAGGGGTCGCGCCGCCCGCCGTGCAGCTGCCGGACGAGCGCCTCGAGCAGAGCCTCCGTGCGGTTGGAGTAGGTGAGATGGATCATCGAGGTTTACAGACCGCGCTCAGGCGGCCAGTCTGACGGGGCGGTGAGGATACGATCTTGCTCGGCGCTCTGGGCCCCATCCCTGCTCCTGTCGACGGTGATTCCGCTCGTCGGCTGTTCCCTGCTCTTCGACGGCTCCAAACACGAGGGCTCTGAAGGAGCGGACGCGGGGCCCGAGGATGCCGCGGGGTTCGACGCCAGCGATCCGGGGTTCCCCTGCAGCCGACACCGCGACTGCCGAGACACGATGCTCGACGAGAACTACGTCTGCGTGCCCGGCCCCGGCGCCGTCGCTGGCGAGTTCTACTGTGCGTCGGCGTGCACGGCGCCCGACGATTGTGGGGCCGTCGGCGGCGGGTTCCCTCACGATGAGGGTTCGATCTGCCTGGCGAGCAATGACTGCGGTTGCGGTTCGTCGATGCACTGTCTCGACCCAATGTTTCCTTCGTGCAATCGCCCGGACCAGCGGTGCGAAGCACCGAACTGCGACACCAACGCGGACTGCGAGCTGGTGAACCCAGGCACGTTCTGCTTCGGCGGGTACTGCCAACTCTGGGCTTGCACGGACCCGGCTGACTGCTCCGACGAACCGTCCCGGTCAGCCTGCGCGATCGGCCCCGCGGGCACCATTCGATACTGCTCCGACAACTGCGTCGCAGACATGGACTGCCCATCGGGCACCAGCTGCCAGGGAATGCCGCCGATGCGTGCATGCACGCGCTAGCCGGCTAGCTACACTGCGCCAGTGACTGCGGGCACCCGGCGCTCGTTCCTCCCTCCTTGGGTGCTCGTCTCCATCGTGTTGCACGTGGTGGTGATGTTGGGCACCTCCGGGCATGGGCTCGTCGCCGGCCACGGAGCGTCCTTTGGGGACGGCTTCGGCGGGCAGTCGGTCGAGATCGAGATCGCTGGCCCGCATGACGGACCCGCGCACGGCGCGCGCGCGCCCTCGGCGGTGCAAGACGTGCAGCCGTCGGCTCAGGAGCCGGCCGAAGACGCCTCTCTGGAAGAGCCGACCGAGCCCATCGAGCCGCTCGACCCAGCGGAAGAGGCCGCCCTCCGCGGTGAGCTCGCCGTGAACCTGCCCGACGCGCCGGTCGAGGCACCCGTTGAGCGCCCGCCGCCGCGCGTGCAGCCCGTCACGCCCGGTCCAGAGCCGACGCAGGGGGTGTCTCCGCTGCCCGGGCAGGCGGACACAGCCAGCATCGATGACCCCGAGGCGACGGCGGAGGCCAGCCCGTCCGACGCGCCCACCCCGTCGGGCACGGGGGCCGAGGCGACGACCGCGGGAGCGCCGGCCGGCGACGTCGCGGGCTTGATCTTGGGTTCGGCCGGCATCAGCGGGGCCGACGTCAGCGCGCGTCAGGCGCTCCTGCCCAACTCAGGGGTCTGTTCCGATCCCGTGGCTGGGGTCTGGCGTGCGCAGAAGTACCGAACCAGCGACCACACGTGGGTCCGCTTCGTTCTTCGGGTGCGGCGCGAGGGCGGCGGGCTCGGGGGCACGATCACGAGCCGAATCTGGACCGGCACCCGGAGCGACCCCCGGCCCGGTGACTGCACCGCGTTCGGTATGGATCACACCTGGCGCATGCGGGCTCGCGGCAGCGTCGCGGGGGATCAGCTCACGTTCAACTCGGTCGGTGGCGCCCGCTTGATCGCGCAGGACTGTCCGCGGAGCGATTCGAGGTATGCGCCCGACCGATTCAGCGGGCGGGTGCACCCGCTGAGAGAGGTCTTCGAGTCGACGAACAACGACGGCGCGTTCGACATCGACGAGCCGTACACCTTTCGTCGCGTCTCCTGTGAGTGAGCTACATGTCCGGGGCCGGCGGCATCCGGAAGGTGCCGGTCGTCAGGTCGGCCCCCGCCCAGCTGTTGGGCGCGCAGTAGCCCGTGCCCGCGAAGTCGACGCACTCGAGCCCAGCGTCCGGACAGTCCGCGGCCCCCGTACAGGGCGACAGACACTGCCCGATGTCGCTCATCACCTGCACGCAGGCGGTGCCCATCGGGCACTGCTCGGGCATGCCCATCGTGATCTCGCAGAGCATGGAGCAGACGCCAGGCCCGTCGACGGGCTGCATGCACCAACCGGGTAGCTCACACTCACCGGGCTGGTTGCTGGTGCACGAGCGCGTGCCGTTGAGATCCATGCGCGAGAGGGTGAAGCAGAAGCCGGTCCTGGGCGGCGGGCCCATGGGGTCGGCGATCCCGTACCAGCACTGCGTCTCGTCCGGACAGTCGACCCCGCGCTGGCAGATCGGTCGGCACGCACCGGAGACGCAGATCCCGCCGCGCTCGCCCGTCTCCTCGCAGTCATCGTCGTCATCACAGACCGTCGTGCAGAACGCGCCCCGTTCCTCAGCCATCGGGTCGATGCCGTTGGCGCAGAACCGCGTCGAGCAGTTGTCGTTCTGGTTGGGGCTCAGGCCCGGCTCCTCATCGTCCGTCGGACAGAGCTGGAGGAGCTCGGGGTACGGTGGCGGATGATCACGACAGATGTCGTCTTCCCAGCACACCCAGCCGGGCGGACAGGGCATCTCTCCGACGGCGCCGCCGCAGAGGTAGTCGCCCGCGAAGTCGGGTGCGCAGCCGCTCGCCCACAGCGCGACGAGCCCACAGAGCCACAGATGCTTCTTCAAAACGCACCTCGCAGCCGCAGCATCGCGCCCGGACTCGCGTCGTCGCCGCTGGTCCCGAGCCAAGCGGCCCCTCCGATGGTCAGCGCGGCGCCGAGCCCCATGACGCCGTAGCCGACGCCCTGCAGGGCTTGGGTTCGCGCGTAGGGGCCGCTCAGGGGACCCCATTGCTGAACCGGGCGCTCACCCGGCGGTGTGGTGGGCGCGTTCTGGACGGCGTAGTAATCGATCAGGCCAGCCGCCAAGATGGCGACGCCGGAAAGAAACGCGACCACGCCGCCAATGGTCAAGGCCACGGCGCCAAAGTTGGTCTCGCTCTGGACCACGATGGGCGGCGCTGTGATGGGCGCCGGGCCCGGCCCCTCCGGCTCTTCGCTCGGCATCGGGAAGCTCATCGGCAGCGGCTCCTCCTCGCCGCCGCGTACCGGAATCGTGCTCTCCCACAGGCGCGCGCCTTGTACTGCGACCTGGTGTTCACCGATCGGCAGGAGCAACGTTCCATCCGCCTCGGCCTCGACCTGTCGCCCGTCGATCGTGACGGTCGCGCCCTCCGGGATCTCGCTGAGCTCAAAGCGAGCGACCCGCCCGAGCGAGCGGTCGAGCAAGGCCTGCACCTCGATCGACTGTCGCTCGGTCAGCGGTCGGACGGGGTTCGAGAGTGCCTCGCGCAGGTTGCGGACCGCGTCGACGTAGTCGCGCAGCTCAAACGACACCATGCCCATGCCGCGCGCGGTGCGGGCGTTGGGGAAGGCCTCGTGGGCCTGCCGAAACGCCGCCCGGGCGTCGGCCCAGTTCCCCGCGGCTGACTCCTGGAGCGCTTCCTGAACCAAGCCGGCGTACTCCCCCGGCGGTTCCGCCGGTGACTCGGCAGGTTCGGCAGGTTCGGCAGGCTCAGACGCAGCATCCTGCGCATGCGCGGGCGCGGCGAGGAGACAGAGCCCGAAGAGAAGAAAGAGTCTTTTTGGCATCATTCAAAAATCGTCAGCTCGCAGGACTCCGGCCCGGCTGTTCACGCGCAAGCCTTGTTCGGTGCCGGTCGGCGCGGGGGTCGGCGTGGGCTCGGCTGTCGGGCTCGATCTCCTCGAGCGCGAGCGCCTCCGTCGGCCCTGCGCGACGGGCTCTTCCGGTTCCGGCTCGGCGGTCTCCGGCGGCGCCTCCGGGGTGGCGGCCGCCGCCGCCGCTGCGGCCGCCGCTGCGGCTGCCGCCTGAGCTTCGGCGCGAGCGGCGGCCTCGGCCCGCAGCTCTGCTTCCACGGTGGCCCTCGCGGCCGTCTCCGCCTCCTCGCGTTGCGTCTCGGCGAGTGCCGCCGCCGCCGCCGCGACATCGGCCGCGTTGAGCTCTGCGGTCGGCGCGTCCGAGCCGAACATCGTGGCCGCGATGACACCACCGCCGATCAACGCGACGGCGAGCACGGCCGCCGGGAGGATCCACGCGGGCCTCGCCTTGGGCAGCGCGATCTCCTGCGAGGCGTCGCGCACGTTCTCGGTGCTGAGCGCGGTGGTCGCCGCGTAGGCCTCTTGCGAGTGTTCCCGCTTGCCCGACGGGGTCTCATCCTCGGTCACTTGAGCGCGGAACGGGCCGGTGCGGCTCGGCGAGCTCGGCCGCATCCGAATGCTCGAGCTGATCCGCTCGTCGTCGAGGCGCGGCGTGAGCCCCATGTCGTCGTCGTCGCGGTCGACGAGGCGCGGAACCACGAACTGCTTGTCCCCGAACGGCTCGATCGCCTTGGCGAACTCAGCGACCGTCGTGAACCGGTCATCGGCGTGCCGCTCGACCGAGCGTTTGACCATCACGGAGAGCCCCTCCGGGATCTTGTCGTCGATGATGTGCGGGGGCGCGTGGTCGGCGGTGAGGATCTCGAGCAAGAGCGCGTTGAGGCTGTGCGACCGGTAGGGCAGCGAGCCGACCAAACACTCGTAGAGGATGAGCCCGAGCGCATAGATGTCAGAGCGCTCGTCGACCTCTTTTTCTTCGAGCTGCTCGGGCGACATGTAGCGCGGCGTGCCTACGATGGCGCCCGAGTGCGTGAGCTTGGAGTCCGAGCCGGCCTCCACGGCCTTCGCGAGACCGAAGTCGAGCACTTTCGTGTCGTACGGGGTCCCGTCCCGCTCGCAGCACACGAAGAGGTTCTCGGGCTTCAGGTCCCGGTGCAGGATGCCGGCCTGGTGCGCCGCGACGACGCCTTGCATGGCGGGCATGAGCAGCGCGATGGCCTCCGCCGCCGGCATGCCCTCTTCGCGGATGAAGTCACGCAGGCTGGAGCCCTGAAGGTGCTCCATGACGAGATAGATCTCGCCTTCGTGTTCGGCGACGTCGAAGACCTGCACGACGTTGGGGTGCTCGAGGCGCCCCATCGCTCGCGCCTCTCGAAGGAACCGCCGCCGGCGCGCGTCGTCGTTTTCCAGCAGCCACTTGATCGCGACCCTTCGACCCGTGACGGCGTGCCGGGCTCGATATACCGCGCCCATTCCGCCCTGACCCAGCAGGGCTTCGAGTTCGTACTTTCCGTCGACAAACTCGCCGAGCTTCGCTTCTGCGCTGCCCATTGGTAACCGTGAACATAGCAGATGGCGTGCAAAGCTACAGCCTTCGGAGCACGTCGCGTAGTACCTCCGTAACGGCGCCGAGAACCTCCCCAAATGCGGCTGATCCTCATCCTCCTCCTGCTCTCCTCGTCCCTGGCATCGCCCCTGGCCGCCCAGGACGTCGACGCTCGTTCGGCCTTTGACGAGCATCGCTCCGACCCGGTGCAGCCGGCGGCCTATCAGGAGGCGCGGCCGGACGAGTGTTACGCGCGGCCTCGAGGGCGCGACGGAGTGGTGGCCCAGTCGCGGATCTGCGATGGGCCTCGCCGGGTGCCGGTGCCCCCCGAGGCGGCTCGCGCCCGCGCGATGGAGCTCGGGCTCGGTGTGCGACCGGCGGCCGACCGTCTCCGGATCGGCCGTCCGCGGCCGGAGTGGCTGGCGGTCATCTCCTCGGAACCTCGAAGCGATCTGCTCTGGCCCGTGGCGCGCGGCCTCTTCAGCCGAGGGTTCGGTCACGTTCGCCGCCGCGAGATCGCCCATCGGTCTCACGATGGTTTGGACATCGTAGCCGAGGCTGGTGCGCACATCCGGGCCGCCAACGACGGCCTGGTCGTCTACGCGGACAACCGCGTGCGCGGCTACGGCAACCTGCTGATCCTCCTTCACGCGGACGGCACGTCCACCTTCTACGGGCACTGTCAGGCCATCTACGTCGCCCCCGGGCAGCTCGTGCGTCGTGGCCAAGTGGTCGGCGAGGTCGGCGCGACGGGCTTGCCTGTGATCCCACACCTCCACTTCGAGTGGCGCCGCCGCGGGGTCCCTCGAGACCCGCTTCCAGCGCTGGTCGAACGGCCTGACGCGCACGAGATTCGGCCCGATGAGGAGACGCGGTTCGCGCCGCCTCCGCCAAACGTGCGCACGCCCGTCGTCACTTCTGGTGAGCCTGCTACGATCCCGGCGCGGTGAGTCACCAGAAGAAGAAGGACGTTGGCACGTCGCTCGGACGTCTGCTGAAGGGTGTGAAGCTCGAGAAGCCGACGTCCCCGAAGAAGGCTACGCCTCCCAAGAAGCGGAAGGGCAAGATCGTCCGCCGCACGTCCAAGCCGGAGCCGCCGGAGAAGCGCCTCTCGACGGGGCTCGTGGGACCTGATCGCACCGCGTTCATGGACGCGATGGGCGGGGTGAGGCCCCTGAAGAGCAAGGGTCCTCCGACCAAGCTCGCGCCGTCCGGGCAGCTGCCGCCGAGTTCCGTGCCGGTGGTCCGCACCTCCGATGCAGACGCGCGCGCGCGTCTCGCCGCGTTGGTCGGCGGTGGGGTGCGCTTCGAGATCGAACGCGACGGAGAGCGCGTGCGCGGCCGGCGCGTCGGCACGGCGCCACGCGTGGCCATGGACCTCGAGCGTCAGGGCGTCTCCCCCGAGGCGCGCATCGATCTGCACGGCATGCGCACCGCGACCGCCGAGCGCGCGTTGGTTCGGTTCGTTCGTGAGCAACACGGCCGAGGGGTGAGGCGAATCTGTGTCGTGCACGGAAAAGGGCTGCACTCCAAGGGCGGCGTCGGCGTGCTCGGGGATCACAGCGTGCACGTGTTGACCGATGGCGGCGCGGCTCCCCTGGTGCTCGCGTTCGCGACGGCCTCGGCGTCGCTCGGCGGCTCGGGCGCCCTGATCGTGCAGCTGATCCGCTGATGCGTCGCGGGTCCTGCCCCTTCATCCTGGCCTTCGTCGTCGTGGCCGCTGGCTTCGTCGGGGCCTGTGGCTCCACGGAGGCGGCCGATCCCTGTGAGACCCAGCTGAGCGAGCTCGAAACGCGCCTCGGCAGCGCCGCTGCGCGGGCTGAACCGTCCGGAGCGCCGCCGGGGGTCCCTCTTCCCAGCTCCGAGGCAGGCGTGGCGCTCGAAGGCGCGCCTCCGCTGCTCGTGGTGTCCTCGGAGGTCGTCTTCGCTGGGCGCGGGGTGGGCGGCGTCGGAGACGCTGAGGCCATCGACCACACCGCGGAGACACTCCGAAACGATCTGCGGTCGTGGTCTCAGGTGCATGACGTGTCGTCCGACGCTCCTTTCCCCATCGCGCTCTGGGTCGCCCCGGACGTGAGGGTGGACGACCTCGTTCGCCTGCTCCGTCACGCGCCCTCCAACGCACGGTTCGCGCTCCTGATCCGCGGGCCCGTGCAGGCGGCGCGGGAGGATGAGCCGTCGTGGGTGGGGCCCGCTCTGCGCTCCCGCAGCGGTCGACCCGAGTCGCAGCGCCGGCACTTGGAGGCCGCGTGGACGCGCGCGGTCGAGAGCTGCTCGGCCGCCGCGCCTCACATGCCGACCCCAGCCCCGCTCGCCCCCGCTGGGCCTCCGCTCGGCGCCCCGGCGATCGGCGGACTGATGGGCGCCCTTCGGAGCTGCGGTTGCGAGTCGACCGAGCTCGCCGCGATCGAGGCGGTGGCCACGCACGCGTTGATCAACGCCGACGGCCCCGTCTTGAGGGCCGCCGCGACGCTGCGCTTTGGTCCGCCCACCGATGGGTCGCCTGCGATCGAGGTCGCCCCGGACCTTCAGGTGCACACGCTGGTGGAGCGGCTCTCAGGCCGTGAGGGCGCGCTCTGGATCGCGGCTCCGTGAGGGCCTGACGCCCCTCAGTCCGCGATCACTTCGACGACGGTCTCGCCGCTCTCCAGGTCTTCGGCCGCGTCACGCCCTTCGGGCAACCGCTCCCCGCGGCCTGCGCAGAAGCGCGACCAGTGCCTCATGGACTCCGGCCGGATCCCGTTCTGCGCGCACGCCGAATAGGCGCGGCGAGCGTGTTCGAGAAACGGGCGCGCCTGAGACTCGAGCACGTTCTGGTAGACCTCGAGGATCTCTGGCTCGTCGTCGAGCTCCCGGGGCGGCGGGATGGCCCGGAGCACGCGCGCGACGTCCTCGTACATGACGCCGACGATGGCGCCTCCCATGATCCGTTGACGGTGGTTCTCCTCGGCCGCTTGATCGAGCTCGCGGCGCGCGGCCTCGATCGTGTGGGTCTTGCGACGCAGCCAAGGGGTGAGGATGTTCTGAGACCAGTTTTCGAGGTTCTGCGCGCTCTCGTCATTGGGGGTCGCCGGGGCCGGTATCAGGAAGGACTCTTGCGCGAGGGTCCAACCGAAGCGCATGCGCCGGGTCATCGACTCGTCTTCGATGTCTGGGTCCGGCAGCGAGTCCATGGACGGCGCGCCCCGCACCCGCCCAGGGTTGAGGGGGCCAGCTCGCATCTCCATGCCCGGGCCACAGCCGGCGGCGAGTAGGGTCAGGAGGAGCGGGGTGATGGAGCGCATGGGACGGTTCCCTGGGCCAAAGGCTATCGCCTTTCGTCTCCGAAAACGGCTCGATCGTTCAGAAGTGGAGGGAGAAAGCCACGCCGGGTCCGCCGGCGCCGATCCGAAACGTGGGCCGCGGAGCCGTCGCGACGACTTGCTCACACGCGGCATCCGGGTAGCGCCGGTGGTAGTGGCGCCAGCGGTCCCGTGAGTCGGTCGGGCGCAAGAGCAGGCGACCGAGGCCCAGAATGGCTCCACCGGCCACGTGCACAAAGGCGCCGCTGACCCGATCGAACGCCACCAGGAGCGTCGTGGCGGCGGCTGAGGTGTAGAGCGCGGTGCCCGTCGCCGGCAACCAGCTCGTCACGAAGTCGACGGCGTTTGCGTCGCGCCGGAGGATGTCCTCGGCCTCCCGAAGCGCCCGCAGTCGGTCCTCCGGGGTCTCGACCGGCATGCCGTCGAGGGTGCCTCCGGCGCCCATGAGGGGTGGCGTGGACGTGACCAGGGTGAGCATCGCCAGCGTCGAGCTGATCGTGTTCACCGTCATGTCGACCTGCTGGTTCTCGTTGCCATCCACGGCGCCAGCGCCCGCGAGCATGCCGCCCACGATCGCCATCGTCGCGTGCAGCAGCATGAACGAGGTGTACCAGCGTCGCGCAGCCGGTTCGTCCTGTCGGACGTAGTCACGGAGCATGCGCAGCCGTTGGGTGACCTCGGTGTCCGTGGGGGTCTCGCCACAGACGGGACGATCGTCGGCGTGACCCACGGAGGGGACGAGGAGGAGAACGAGGGCGAGGGCCCGGGCGGCGCGCATCACGGGCGGACGCTAACACGCCTACCCCGCCGGAAGGCATGACATGCTTGCCCCCATGGGCCGAACCCTGCCGCTCTGCGTTTGCGTGGTGCTCGCCCTTTCCGCATGCGATGCGGTGGCGGCCCAAGAGCACGTGACGCTGCGAGCGACCCACCCCGATGGCGTGCCGCTCCATCCGAGTGAAGGGTCGCGCCGGATGAGCGGTCGGCTGCCGGACGGCCTCGTGGTCTCGGTGGTCCGCTGGGGCGCCGGGCGGCGCTGGCTCGAGGTGCGGACGCCCGATGGAACACAGGGCTGGGTAGTCGCCCGCTACCTCGCCCGTCGAGCGCCGCCGGACCCCCTCGCCGCGGTTGGAGCGGTCTGGCGCTCAGAGGCTTCGTGTCTGCGGTCGCCTCGCCCGCCTCGCCCGAATGAGAACCCACGGCTCGCGAGCTGGAACCTTCGCTGGTTTCCGGACGGCTCGAGCCACGGTCAGAGCCAGCACCCCACCCGCGTTCGGTGGGTCGCGTGCGCGATCGCGGCGCTGAACGTCGATCTCGTCGCGGTGCAAGAGGTCATGCTTCACGCCCGCGGTCGTGCGGCGATCGCGGAGCTCACGGGCCACCTTTCGGAGCGCACGGGCGGGCGCTGGGAGAGCCGCTTCGACGCGTGTCCGCGCGACGGTCGCCAACATGTCGGCGTGCTCTTCGACGCCTCACGCGTGCAGCTCTCGAACGAGCGAGCGCTCGCCGAGGTGAACCCGCTCGGCGGATGCACCGGTCACCTGCGGCCCGGTTTCGCGGCCGCAGCGCAGTTCGTCGGCGGTCGCCGACTCACCGTCGTCACGGTGCATCTCGACAGCGGTCGTGAGGCGCGTGACCACGGTCACCGCGTGGAGAGCGTGGAGCGCCTCGCACAGCTCGCCGGCGGGTTCGGCGACGCAGTGATCCTCGGGGACTTCAACACCATGGGCACCGACGCCATCGAAGCGAGCCAAGAGCTGGCCCGCCTCGACGAACGGTTCGCGCGGGCTGACATGCGGCGCCTATCGGCTTCGGTCCCTTGCACGGAATTCTACCGACGCAGGGGCGGCCTGCTCGACCTGGCGGTCGCCTCGGAGGGAGTTCGGGCCACCGCGCAGGTGGAGGGGCTCTGCGCCGAGCTCTCGTGTCGGCTCCCCAGGGGAGGCGAGCCTGAAGCGATCGCTTCGCTCTCGGACCACTGCCCCCTCGTGGTGGACGTCGCCCCCAACTGAGCACCGGATCGAATCGAAACCACCGATTTCGCGGCCGCTACCCCGCGTTGGGCATGCCGCTGCATCGCCTCCTCCCGCTCCAGAGAGCGGCCGGCTCCGAGGTCGTCGATTAATAAATCGACGCGGCGGAATCACTAATTGGCGCATTCGGCGTCGTCCGGGCTAAGGTCCCCAATCATGCTGGACCGAGAGTTGGTCGAAGCGGTCAGGCTCGCGCGTGTCGCGGGTGACGTCCTGATGGAGATCTACGCCACCGACTTCACCGTCGACTACAAGGGCGAAGCCGATCCTGTCACCAAGGCTGACCGTCTAGCGAACGACCTGCTCGTGCGTCGTCTTCGGGAGGCGTTCCCCAACGACGGAGTCGTGGCCGAGGAGAGCCCGGACCAGTCCGACGCTCTGCGTCGCGGCCGGTGCTGGTACATCGACCCGCTCGACGGCACCAAGGAGTTCGTCAAGAAGAACGGCGAGTTCTCCGTCATGATCGGCCTCGCCGTCGAGGGTGAGGCGAAGCTCGGGGTCGTCTACCGGCCGGTGGGTGATCGCCTCTACCGGGGCGTCGTCGGGGACAGCGCGTTTGTCGACATCGGGAACCGGACGTTTGCGCTCCGTGGCACCGACACGAGCGTGCCCAAGGATCTTCGCCTCGTCGTCTCCCGCTCCCACCGGGGTGAGGCGACCGACGCGCTGGTGAAGCGTCTCGGGATCGAGAACGAGACGAAGAGCGGCTCGGTCGGGCTCAAGGTCGGGCTGATCGCGCAGCGTGACGCCGACCTCTACGTGCACATGTCGGAGCATTCCAGCGCCTGGGACGCCTGTGCTCCCGAAGCTGTGCTGCGCGCGGCCGGCGGTGTCTTCACGGATCTCGGCGGGTCCGCTTACGTCTACGACGGCGCGGACCTCAAGAACCGACGCGGCATCTTGGCCTGCAACAACCAAGAGGCCTTCATGAGCGTCTTGGACACCGTTCGGGACATCGCGACCGAGAACGGTCTGCTTTCGGAGCCCGACGAGATCGACTCGCGCACCGCCGAGACGGAAGCCCCCGGGCCTCCCGACGAAGAGGAATAGCGGTCGCTCGCGGCCTCCGCGGGACTGCCATGTTCAGATCCCCGCCGCGTTCAGATTCCCGCCGCGTTCAGATCCCCGCCGCGTTCAGATCCCCAGCGCGTCTCGGACCTTGCCGATGCGCACCACATCGACGTCCGAGAGGTACGGCGGACCCTTCGCCGCTTCCACGCCGGCGCTGATTTGATAGGGGCTGCGCGCGCCGAGCACGACGCTGCTGACGGCCGTGTGGGAGAGCACGAAACGAATGGCCGCGGTGGCCAGGTCTGGATGATCGGGCCCGACGAGGAAGCGGAGCTCATCGACCTGCCGCACCCGCTCCTCGAAGGAGTGGCGGTTCCATCGCCGCTCGCGGTGGTCGTGCTCGCTGAACCGGCGTCCGTCGGACCAGATGCCCGCCAGCAGGCCGAACATCAAAGGTGAGCGCGCCAGGACCTTGCAGCCGTGCTCCTCGATCGCATCCGTGAGGCTGTCCAGATCCCCTGACGCCAGGAGGTTGTGCGTGATGCAGATCGCCTGCGCGCCAGCGTCGATCGCCAAGTGCGCCTCCTCGGCGTCGCCGATGCTCATGCCCCAAGCGCGGATCTTGCCCTCGGCCTCCAAGCGGTCGACCGCGCCTCGCCAGTCCCCTGTCTGGATCGAGACGTCACCCGGGTTGTGCAGAAGCCAGAGGTCGATGGTGTCCCGACCGAGACGCTTGAGGGAGGCCTCGCAATCGGCGACCAGCGCATCCTCCGTGAACGACTGCTCGAGCTTGCCGTCCACCAACCGGGTGCCCGCGCGCGTGATCACGATCGCGTCGGCCTTCGCCTCCGCCAGCGCCCGCCCGACGCGCTCCTCGGAGTCTCCCCACACGGGCGCGCAGTCGAAGGTCGTGATGCCGCCCTCCAGCGCCGAACGGAGCGTCTCGTCGAAGCGCTCAGGCCGCACGGGACCGTAGCTCCCGGCCCCGAGGCCCCAGGTGCCCAAGGTGATCTCACTCAAGCGGAGGTCCGTACGTCCGAGGCTTCGCGTCTGCATCGTTGGCGTTTTAGCACCCGTGATCCGTCGCCTGCCATCGATGACCTTGACGAATGACGTAACAGCGTTACATAGGTCTGCGTAACACTGTTATGTCCGACGACGCTGTCCAAGAGATCTACCGTGCCCTGATGGAGGGTGAGCTCGATGATCGAGATCTCTCGGCCCGGCGCATCGGCAAGCTCCTGGGCAAGACGACTTCGGTCCTCTACCACCACTTCGGCTCGCTCGACGGCTTCCTCTACGCGGTGAGCCAGCGGGGTTTCGCCGACCTGAGGTCGGAGCTCGAGGTCGCGTTCCGTGAGCGCTCGAGTCTCGAAGCCATCGCCGAGACGTTTGTCGTCTTCGCGCTCGATCACCCTGAGCTCTACCCGCTGATGTTCGAGCGTCGCTTCGACTGGTCGGCCCTGCGCGCGGCGGGGGCGTTCGAGACGACCAACGCCGGCGGCGAGATGTTCGCCGCGCTGCTCTGCCTCTTCGAGGCGGCTGGCAGCGACGACCCGATGGCTGACTGCCGCCTCTTCGTGGCGGGGCTTCACGGGCTGGTTTCACTGGCGGCGAGCGGCCGCATGAACGCGGGAGAACTGACCTCCACCGACCGCGCGGTGGCGATCGCGTCTGCGCGCGATCTCGTGAGTCGACTGGTGCCCAAAGGATAGTGAGCGATGCAAGACGATAGCCTTCTGCAACAAACCTTGACCCTCACCCACGGCGCGAGCCTGCCCAACCGCATCGCCAAGAGCGCCATGTCCGAGCGCCTCGGCGACGCCGACGGCAGGCCGAGCCCCGAGCTCGTTCGACTCTATGAGCGCTGGGGAGCAGGCGGCACCGGGCTGCTGATCACCGGCAACGTCATGGTCGACCGGAGCGCCCTGGGCGAGACCGGCAACGTCATCATCGAGGACGCGCGTGACCTCGACGCCCTGAGCGCGTGGGCCGCGGGCGCCAAGAAGAACGGCGCTCGCGTCTGGATGCAGATCAATCACCCGGGACGGCAGTCGCCTCGCAACCTCTCTCCACAGCCCGTCGCCCCGTCGGCCATCGGGGTCCGCGGCACCGGAGGCATGTTCGCCACGCCGCGCGCCCTCGAGGCGAGCGAGATCGAGGCGATCGTGCAGCGCTTCGCGACGACCGCGCGGGTCGCCGAGCAGGCCGGCTTCGACGGCGTGCAGATCCACGGCGCCCACGGCTACCTGGTCAGTCAGTTCCTCTCGCCCTTGAGCAACCAGCGAGACGACGCCTGGGGTGGAGACGCCGAGCGTAGGCGACGGTTCCTGATCGAGATCGTGCGGGCCATCCGCTCGGCCGTGAACATCTCGGTGGGCTTGAAGCTCAACTCCGCGGACTTTCAGCGGGGCGGCTTCGACGAGGCCGAGTCGATGGCGGTGCTCGAGGCGCTCGACGGAGAGGGGCTCGACTTGATCGAGATCTCCGGCGGCACCTACGAGTCGGCCAAGATGTTCGAGGAGACCAACCCGACCCACGAGAGCAGCAAGCGCCGCGAGGCGTTCTTCCTCGACTACGTGGAGAAGGCCCGAGCGCGTATCTCGACCCCCCTGCTGCTCACGGGCGGCTTCCGCACGCGCGCCGGCATGGTCGAAGCGCTCGAGGGTGGCGCGGTGGATGTCGTCGGCATGGCCCGGCCGATCGCGGTGGATCCCGAGCTCCCCGCGCGGCTGCTCAGCGGGGAGAGCAGCGCCGCTCAGCCCGTCAAGATCGCCACCGGCATCAAGAAGCTCGACGCTGTGATTCAGGGGGCTTGGTACCAAGCGCAGATCGACCGCGTTGGGCGCGGGCTCGAGCCAAAGCCCAAGCTTTCGCGCTTCATTGCGTTCATCAAGTACTTCATGCCGCGCCAGGTGAGCCGGCTGGAAGCGGTACCTGCGGCCGCTGCGCCGCTGCGCGCTGCGCCGGGCCTTCGGCCCTGAGCCTTCGCATCGAGCTGGAGCGGTCAGCCTGGCTCAGCGGACCTTGACCGCCTCGGCCGCCACATGGTCGATCACAGCGGCCAACGACTCCGAGTCGAGGTCGGCGGGGATCTTCGCGACGAAGGCGGCCTGGCGGCCCCCGTCGGGTTCGGCCCTCGCGACCCAGGCGCCAAAGGAGCTCGCCGCGCCCAGCTGCAGGATGCGATCGGCGAGTTCGGCTGAGAGCGGGCCTTTCTTTCGCGGCGCTTCGGACCACACGCTGCGAACCTCCAGCCGGCCCCCGACGGAGGTGTGTGAGGCGATGAAGATGATGACCTCGTGCTCCGCCAAGGTGCGTGAGACGACAAAGCCGCCGCCTTCACGGGCCGCGAAGGGCATGCCGGCGGCCCGCAGCGCGATCGGCACCCTGGGGTCGGGTCCGGCGCGGGTGGGTCGCGCGATGGGGGCGACGGGCTCGGGGACTGTCGCCGCGGCGATCTGTGATCCCACAAACGCCGTCGCGCCGCTCACGCCGCGCTCGACCTCCTTGGCGACCTCACGGATCTCCGTCTCGATGTTCCCGTCATCGATGCGCCCGCCGACATCCACCGCGGCCGCCTCGATCGCCTTTCCCGCGGTCGCGGCCAGACCGCCGAGCGCCCGCCCGAGGTCGCCGAACCCGCCCGGAGGTCGATTGCTGGCGGGGGCCTCGGCCGACGGGATCGCGGGCGTCGCGCCGTACTGGACCCGCAAGAAGGTCAGCGTCTCGTCGTTGCGCATCCCGGCGCGGGCGTCCGTGCGCGCCTCGATCGTCGTGCCCGAGCGCGCCGCGAGATCCGACACGTCCACCACCTGGGCCACCGCAGGGGAGAGCTGAAAGGTCATCTCCGACTTGCTCCGGTGCAGCGCGATGAACCGGATCAGGTTGGAAGCGTGATCCTCCGTCGAGAGCGGCCTTGGGCCGTAGAGCTTCGCATACTGGCTCGAGATGGCCGGCCGATCCGCCGCCGCCAGGTACGTCCGCAACGTCATGTCGTAGTCGAAGATCTGTCCGCTCAACGGTCTCTCCTCTTCGTCGCGCTCGAGTCCACGCTACGCCAGCCCGAGCACGGCGCCCGCGACACTCAGGTAGATCAACAAACCCACCACGTCGATCAACGAGGCGATGAAGGGCGTCGAGCTGACCGCGGGGTCGAGGCCCATGCGCTGAATGGCCAGCGGGAGAAGCGAGCCGACCAGGCTCCCGACCATCACCACGCAGACCGTCGACAGAGACACCGCGTAAGCGAGCTGAGTCGGGTCCGTGTCACCTGCGAAGTAGGCCCTGGCAAAACCCAGCATGCCGAGCACGACGCCGAGCGCGAGGCTGACCACGAGCTCGCGTCCCAGGACCCTGCGCCAGTCGCCTGGCTCCACATCGCCGACGGCGAGGGCGCGGATGATCAGCGCCGCCGATTGGGAGCCGCTGTTGCCGCCCGAAGAGATGATCAGAGGCACAAAAATGGCCAGCGTGATCGCGGCCGAGAGCCGGGCCGCGTAGTGCTCCATCACGGTGGCGGTCAGGAAGCCCCCCACGAAGAGCAGGCTCAACCAGGTCACCCGGGAGCGAAACATGCGCAGCAGGTCCGTCTGGAGGTAGCCCTCCTCGAGCGCCTCGACGGCGCCCATCTTGTGCGCGTCCTCCGTCGCCTCCTCGATGACCACGTCGACCACGTCGTCGACCGTGACCAACCCATGCAGGTTTCCCTGCGCGTCTAGCACCGGCAGCGCGGTGAAGTCGTACTTGGCGACCATCTGAGCGACGATCTCCTGGTCGTCATCCACGCGAACCGAGACGACGTTCTCGGTCATGATGTCGCCGAGCTGCTGGGCGGACTCGGTGAGAATCAGCTCCCGCAAGGACACGACCCCCACGAGCTTCTGCGCGAAGACGATGTAAATATAGTTGACCGTCTCCGCCTCCTCTTCGATGGCGAGACGCCGGACCTCCTCGATCGCCTGCCACACCTTCTTCTCGGGCGAGAGCGCGACGTACTCGGTGGTCATCAGACCGCCGGCCACGTCCTCCGCGTAGGCGCTCAGCTCGCGAACCTCCTCGGCTGCCTCGGGGTCTGCCTCCTCGAGGTGTTGGAGCAGGTCCTCGGCGAGCGCCGCGTCCTCCTCCCGGAGGTCCTGCACCACGTCGGTGAGGTCATCCGGGCTCATCTCCGAGAGGATCTCGACGGCGTCCGAGCGTGAGAGGCGCTCGAGGATGTCCGTCTGGAGCTCGCTCGGTAGCCTCTCGAGCACGTCGGCCGAGAACTCGTCCGGCAGCTTCGCGATGAGCTCGAGCGTGACGGTCAGCTCGAGGTCCTCGACGAGCTCAGCGATGTCCTCGGGATGGAAGTCCCGGAGCGCGTCGTGAAGCGCGCTGGGATCGGTCCGGATCGCGTCCTCGAGGTCCGGTCCCATGAGCGTGGCCAGGCGCATGGCGCGCATTGTGGCCCATCCCGCGCGCGCGCGCTCGACGCACTCGCTTCGCGGTGGATGGCTGATCAGCCGCCGCGCAGCTGGTCGAGCAAGGCCTTGCCGAAGGAGACGGCCTCGTCGGGCTCGACGGGCGGATCGATCATCGCCTCGTAGTGCTCGATCGCGTCCTCGGGCAGGCCCTCGAGGAAGCGCGAGGGCGTGAGCGGGGTCGTCTTGCCTCGCATGGCCCGCTGGCGTGGTCGACAGAGGTAGAGCTGCTCGCGCGCGCGCGTGACGCCCACATAGAAGAGCCGACGCTCTTCCTCGACGTCCGTCGGTGCGGCCTCGGTGACCTTGGGATCGAGGATGCGCGAATGCGGCAGCTGCCCCTCGTTCAGCCCGATGAAGAAGACAACATCGAACTCGAGCCCCTTGCAGCCGTGCAAGCTCGACAGGATGACCTGCTCGCCCTTGGTCTCCTTCTCGGAGCTGAGATCGAGGGTCATCCGGGTCAGGAACGCGGAGAGCGAGCCCTTCTTCTTGTCCGTCCGATCCTGGAACCGCTGCAGCGAGCGGAGCACGAACTCCACGTTCCCCCAGCGCTTCTGCACCGTCGGGTTCTGGTCCTCCCGGAGGTGCCGCTCGAGTCCCACGTCCCGAAAGAGCTGCCGGGCGGTGTGCGCGGGATCGCCGGCGGTGAGCCCACGTCGTGCCGTGTCGAGGGCCTCGATGAGCAGCTTGCCCGCGCGCTTCGCGGGCTTCGGAACGTCCGGGATGATCTCGATGCGCTTGAGCGCGTCCATCAGCGTGATGTCTTTGGCGAGCGCGTAGCGCGTCAGCCGCTCGATCGTGGTGTCGCCGATCTGTCGGGTCGGGTAGTTGATGATCCGCCGCAGGGAGAGCTCGTCTCGCGGCTGCACGACCACGCGCAGGTAGGCGACCGCGTCCCTGAGCTCCTTCTTGTCGAAGAGCTTCGTGCCACCGTTGAGCTTGTACGGGAAGCCCTGGACCCGAAGCTCCTCCTCGATCGGGCGCGCCTGCAGGTTCGAGCGGTAGAGCACGGCGATCGAACCGAGCCGCTGTCCGGCCTTGGAGAGATCCCGAATTTCCTGAGCCACCAGCTTCGCCTCGGACTCCGCGTCCGGCAGAGTGGTCAGCTTGACCTTGGGCCCTGGCCCCTTGAACGCGCGCAGGACCTTGTCGTGCCGCTGGCGCTTGGAGCGCGCGATGGCCTCGTTGGCGACCTCGAGGATCGGCGTGCGTGAGCGGTAGTTCGTCTCCAGCTTGACGATCTTCGCGCCTTTGAAGTGCTTCTCGAAGTCGAGGATGTTTCCGACCTCAGCGCCTCGCCAGCCGTAGATGGACTGATCGTCGTCGCCGACCACGGTCACGTTTCGCTCCGCGTTCGCGAGCAGCTGAACGAGGGCGAGCTGGATCGTGTTGGTGTCCTGGAACTCGTCGACGAGCATGTAGCGGAAGCGGTTGCGCCACTTCTCCCGGATGTCTTCGCGCTTCTGGAGGATCTTGACCGGCGCGCACACGAGATCGTCGAAGTCGACGGCGCACATGTTCCGGAGGCTGGCCTGGTAGTGCGGGTAGGCGGCCCGGGCGATCGCGTCGTACTCGAAGTCGTTATCGGGCGCCTGCTCCGGCTCGATGCCCCGGTTCTTCCAGATCGAGATCCGGGAATGCACGGCGTAGAGGTCGAGCTTTCGGTCCGCCAAGCCCTCCCGCTTGACGATCTCGCGCACCAGGCCGAGCGCGTCCCCCTGGTCGAAGATGACGAAGCGCCCGGGGTACCCGAGCGCACGCGACTCCTCGTTCAGGAACCGGACGCCGAAGCTGTGAAAGGTGCTCAACCAGAGCTTGTCCGCCCGGGAGCGCCCGATGAGCGGGATCATCCGCTCGTTCATCTCGGCGGCCGCCTTGTTCGTGAAGCTCACCGCCAGAATCGACTCCGGCCTCGTGCCGCGCTCGCAGAGCCTGGCGATCCGGTGCGTGATCACGCCCGTCTTCCCGGAGCCCGCCCCAGCGAGGACGAGGAGGGGCCCGTTTCCGTGCTCTACGGCCGCGCGCTGCGCGGGGTTCAGCGATACAGCCATGGCCGCCGATTGCTAGCCGCTAGATCGATGACCAGCAAGCTCCGATTTGGCATGATGCCGTTCCCATGAAGGTCTGTCCCACCTGCGGCCTGAAGTACCCGGACGAGAATGATCGCTGCTTCGTCGACAAGGCGGAGCTCGAGCACCTGCCCGACGAGCGCATCGGTACGCTCCTGAAGGGCCGCTACCAGATCGAGGCGCCGCTCGGTGAGGGCGGGATGGCCTTGGTCTACCGGGCTCGAAACGTGCTCGTGGAGCGCGAGGTCGCGGTCAAGGTCATGAACGCCTCGCTGCGCGGCGATGAGTCGCTCAAGGAGCGCTTCCGGCGCGAGGCCAAGAACGCCGCCGCCGTCGCGCACCCGAACATCATCGAGATCTTCGATCATGGTGAGACCGATGACGGCACGCCCTTCCTCGTGATGGAGATCCTCGACGGATCGCCGCTCGACCAGCTCCTCGAATACGGGCCGATGCCCGCGGGCAACGTCGCGGCGCTCGGCGTCCAGATCTCCCGGGGCCTCGCCCGCGCGCACGACTTCGGTGTCCTGCACCGTGATCTGAAGCCGGAGAACATCTTCATCTCCCGCGACGCAAACGGTCACCTCACCCACCCCAAGCTGCTCGACTTCGGCATCGCTCGCTCGCTGCACGACTCTCGGCTGACGAGCGCGGGCCAGATCTTCGGTACGCCCCAGTACATGGCGCCCGAGCGGGTGACCTCGATCGACGCGGGCCCCGAGTCCGACCTCTACTCGCTCGGCGTCATCTTCTTCGAGATGGTGACCGGTCGACTGCCCTTCGAGTCCGACGATCTCCCGGGCTTCTTCATCAAACACATGCAGGACGCGCCGCCGCGTCCGTCGCAGCTCGTGCCGGACATCCCCCGGCGCCTCGAGGAGCTGATCCTCGCGCTCCTCGAGAAGAAACCCGAGGACCGCCCGGTCGACGCGCACGCGGTGACGAACGCGCTCGTCCCGCTCGTGCCGCACGGCATGCACGCGGCGCTGCCTCCGCCGCCGGCGCCCGCCGCTCAGCGCGCCGCCGCGGTGGCTCCGACGCTGCCCCCGACGACCCTCGAGCGCTGGGCGGGCCGTACCGCGCTCTTCGACCAGATGCTTCAGCGCGCGTTTCCGCACGGCGACGCGCCGCCCCCACAGATTCAAGCGCTCGCGGAGATCCGCACGATCCTCGCGCGCATCCACGAGCTGCGCTCGGCGGGGCTCAAGGAGCAGCGCAAGCTCGAGTCGATGGAGTCGAACGCGCGCGACGGGCGCATGCGGCTCGGCCACGCGGTGCACACGCTCGCCGAAGATCTCTCCAACGCTCGGTCGACGGCGCGCGACGCCGGCCGAGAGGTCGAGCCCTACCTGACGGCCGAGAACTCGGCTCGGAACGCCTACACGAAGGCGCATGAAAGCTTGCTCTCGATGGGCGGGGGCGCGCTCCTCGAGGAGCCCTCGCAGCCGGCCGCAGCGGCCGCGAGAGACATGGGCGAGGCTCTCGACCGCTGGTACCTCGCCAAGAGCGCCGCGCAGAAGGCCCACCGTTGGTTGGAGTCCAAGCAGCGGGAGATCACCGACGTCGAGTTCCAGGTCAATGCGCTCCGCGCCCAGCTCGAGCGGCTCGAAGAGAGCTACGATGGCGAGCGCTCGTCTTCGGAAGAGGCGTTGCGGAGCAATGGTGAGGAGGGCTCGCGGCTCGAGGCTCGAATGACAGAGCTCGGCGGCGCGTTTGTCGGCCCGCTCCGAGAGCGCCGGGACCTCGGCGACCTCTTCGCACGGCTGGAGCAAGAAGGCACGCCAGCGGCGGGGATTCAGCGCCCCCGATAGCGCCGCGCGAATCCAACCCTTCACGCTGAGGTCAGCCCATCCTGTGGCACAATGGGGCATGCGACGTTGGCGATGGGTCTTGGTTTCAGTGGTCGGTCTCGCCCTCGCAGCCTGCGGTGAAAGCCCCGGGGCCTCGTGCACGGCGGACACGGATTGTGCCGGCAGCGAACGGTGCGTCGACGGAGTCTGCGTGGCCCGCAACCCGGATACGGACGCTGGCCCTGGCGGCACGATGGACGGAGGCGGGGACGACGCCTCGACGGCTGACGCGGGAACGGACGCTGGGCCCCCTCCGGACCGCGATGGCGACGGCCTGCCGGACGCCGAGGAGCCCGGGCACGGCACCGACCCCGACAACCCGGACACGGACGGAGACGGCCTCTCGGACGGCGAGGAGGTCGCGATGGGTTCCGACCCGACCGTGGCCGACACCGACGGCGACGGGCTCTCCGACTTCGACGAGGTCTTCCTCGGCACCGACCCGACCGTGCCCGACCGCGCGTGCGCCGACACCGCGGCTGAGGCCACGCTCGTGAGCCTCCCCGTCGACATCATCATTGTCATCGACTCTTCCGGCAGCATGAGCGGTGAGATCGACGCGGTGCAGCGCAACATCAACATGAACCTGGCGACGATCCTCGACACCGCCCGCATCGACTACCGGGTCATCATGATCGGCGCGTATCCGCAGATCTGCATCTATGCGCCGCTCGGTGGCAACGCTGACTGTTCCCCGCCGGTCTCGGGCCCGATGGGCGTCGATGGCAGTCGCTACTTCCAATACAACCGGACGATCGGCAGCACGAACTCGCTCCAGCGGATCCTCGAGACCTTCAACACCCCCGACAGCTTTCACCCAACCTCGACGGGCTGGCAGGACTGGCTGCGCCCTGGGGCGCTTCGGGTGTTCATCGAGATCTCCGATGACGACTCCCGCATGGACTTCATGGACTTCGACCGCGACCTGCTCGCGCTGCCCGGCGGGTACTTCGGCACGGACGCCGATCGGAACTACATCTGGCACAGCATCATCGGCATGCAGGGCCAAGCCGCACCGCTCGAGGACGAGCCGTGGCCGCCGACCGCCCCTGTGCTGCGCGAGAGGTGCTCTCCCGGATCCCAGGGCTTCGCGGATGACTACCAGGAGCTGAGCATCCTGACCGGTGGGCTCCGGTTCCCGCTCTGCAACAACGACAGCTTCAACACGGTGTTCTCACGGATCGCCGACGACGTCATCGCGGGCAGCACGCTCCCGTGCAGCTTCACGCCCGAGACGCCTCCGGGAGGCGAGACGCCAGACTTCGATCGCGTCGTCACGATCCTCGAGCTGACGGGCGGCATGGCGAGCCGGCTCACCCGCGTGGCCGACGAGGCGGCCTGCGCCGGCGGCGACTACTACGTCGAGATGGGTCAGATTCAGCTCTGCCCCGACCTCTGCGCCATGGTCGAGCTCGACTCAGGGGCTTCTCTTCAGGTGCACGTGGCCTGCGAGCAGCTCTGCGGGAACGGCATGGTCGACGGCATCGAAGAGTGCGACGACGGCAACCGAGTGAACGACGACGGATGCAGCGAAACGTGCGTCCTCGAGTGCGGCGACGGCGTCGTCGGAGGCGCCGAGGAGTGCGACGACGGCAACCGGGTCTCGATGGACGGCTGCGACGACATGTGCATGAGCGAGCTCCTCTGAGCCGCAGACGGGGAACGGGTTCGGACCCGGACCCGGACTCGGACTCGGACCCGGACTCGGACCCGGACTCGGACTCGGACTCGGCCTCGGACTCGGACTCGGCCTCGGACCCGGCCTCGCACTCGCACTCGGACTCGGACTCGCACTCGGCCTCGGACTCGGACTCGGACTCGGCCTCGGCCTCGGCCTCGGACCCGGACTCGGACTCGGCCTCGGACTCGGCCAACCGGCTGCGCTTCGCTACCCTGCTACGCTTCCTCGCATGACCGACGACCGCGACACCGAATGGCGAGAGAAGTTGAGCGCCGAGCAGTATCACGTGACACGTGAGAAGGGGACCGAGCGGGCGTTCACGGGCGCCTACTGGGACCAGAAGACGGCGGGCATGTACAAGTGTGTCTGCTGTGGGGCCACGCTCTTCTCCAGCAAAGACAAGTACGACTCCGGCTCTGGTTGGCCGAGCTTCACGCGCCCTTCGAACGGCGCCGCGGTCGGCACCGAGGAAGATCGCTCCCACTTCATGGTGCGCGACGAGATCGTCTGCACCGAGTGTGGGGCCCACCTCGGCCACGTCTTCGGCGACGGTCCCAAGGACAAAGGTGGCCAGCGCTTCTGCGTGAACTCTGCGTCCCTCGACTTCGAGGAGGAAACCCCCGGCGGTCAGGACTGACGCTCAGAGCGCCAGGCTCGTCACGCGCGCAAGCTCGGCCCTCAGCTGCGCCGCGTCCTCGAACACGATGCCGCGCATGCCGACCGCCCGGGCGGCGTCGACGTTCTTGCGTCGGTCGTCCACGAACACGCATTGCTGGGGAGGTACCCCGAGCGTCCGGGCCGCGTTCTCGTAGGCCTCGGGCGCGGGCTTTCGAATGCCGGTCTCACAGGAGACGAAGGTCCAGGGCAGGTATTGGCTCAGCTCCAAGCTCGCCTCGATCCATCGGTACCAGCTCGGATAGTTGCTCATCGTGTGCATCGGCACGCCGAGTGCGCGCAGGTCCGTGAGCAGCGCTTCGATCCCGTCGAGGTAGCGGTAGGCGCCTCGGACCGTCTTCTCGAACGCGGCATGGTCGAAGGCGCGCCCGTCGGCGAAGAAGTTGGCGAGCATCTCACCCTCACTCATCTCGCCGTGCTCGAAGCGAATCCAGGCGTCCGGATGTTTGTCCTCGAAGACCTCCTGGAGGCTCATGTCGAAGAACGCTGGGATCTCCACCATGAACGGGTCGTAGACGAGGGTCCCCATCACATCGAGCAAGAGCACGTCTGTCATGGCGATCTGCGTACCACAGGATATGTTCGGCCCGTGTCGGACTCGCAGCCCACGCTGGCCCGCCCTCTCGCGTTGATCGCGGGTCTCCTCGTGCTCGGACTCGCCGTCTGGTGGTGGTTGCCGAGCGTTCCGTCGCGCCCGGGGAACGACCCTGATGCGGCGGTGGCCAACACGCCTCCGCGAGAGGCGTCATTCGAGGAGCCGGACGTCTACGACCCAGGTCCGAACGGCCGCCGCGCCGTCCCGGCCGAGCCCAGCCCTGTGGCGGCGGAGCCCGCCGCTCCGGCGCCAGAAGAGGCGGAGGCTCCGCCCGGAGCCTACGACGCGCCCCTCCCGACGCTCGGGGTGGAGGAGCCCATGCGCCCCTCCGATCCGGACGCGCCTCCCGTCGAGCCGCTCCCGAGCCGGAACACGGAGCCGCTGACGCAAGAGCAGCAGCTCAACCGCGCGGTCTTCTGGCGCGGCATGCTCGATGGCCGGGTCGAGGAGCTCAATGGGCAACTCGCCACCGCCGTGGAGAACGAGGACGAGGCCGCTCAAGCGCGCCTGCGTCGGCAGATCGAGCGCCTCGAGGCCCGCCGGCCCGAGGCCGATCAGCGGGTGGAAGAGCTTCAGCAGTAGAGAGCTCCGCTTCGGCCTCGAACCTGAGGACGGCTTCACGCACACCCCGCGCGGACGCACACGGAGCGACGTGCTAGGCGTGCCTACATGGCCGTCGAAAGCGAACATCTCGAGACTCTGGCGATTCACGCGGGCCAAGCCCCCGACCCCGTGAGTGGCGCCGTCATGACCCCCATCGTGCTCGCCAGCACCTTCGCGCAGGACGGGCCGGGCGTGCACAAGGGCTTCGAGTACGCCCGCACCGGGAACCCGACGCGCAATACGCTCGAGCGTTGCATCGCCGCGCTCGAGGCCGGCACCCACGGCCTGGCGTTCAGCTCCGGCTGCGCGGCCATGACGACACTCCTGCACACGCTCCGACCCGGCGATCACGTGGTGGCCAGCGACGACGTGTACGGCGGCAGCTTTCGCATCCTCGACAAGGTCATGCGGCCCCTCGGCATCGAGACCACACAGGTCGACATGGGTGATCCCGCGAACGTCGAAGCCGCGATGACCGACGCGACCAAGCTGCTCTGGATCGAGACCCCGACCAATCCGATGCTGAAGCTCGTGGACATCGCCGCGGTCGCCAAGGTCGGACGGGCGCGCGGGGCGATTGTCGTGGTCGACAACACCTTCGCGACTCCGATGCTGCAGCGCCCGATCACGCTCGGCGCCCACGCCGTCGTGCACTCGATGACCAAGTACCTGAACGGCCACAGCGATGTCGTCGGCGGCGTGATCGTCACCAACGACGACGCCTTCGCCGAGCGGCTGCGCTTCTTGCAGAATTCGATCGGCGCGGTGAGCTCGCCCTTCGACTCCTACATGGTGCTGCGCGGTCTCAAGACGCTGCCGGTGCGCATGGAGCGTCACTGCGCGAGCGCGGGCACCCTCGCCGCTTGGCTCGAGGGCCAGGACAACGTCGAGAAGGTCATCTACCCAGGCCTCGACTCTCATCCCCAGAAGGCGCTCGCCGCGTCGCAGATGAACGGCTTCGGGGGCATGATCTCGTTTGTGGTGCGCGGAGGTCTGCCGGCTGCGAGCGCGCTGCTCGCGGCCGTTCGCGTGTTCTGCTGCGCCGAGAGCCTCGGGGGCGTCGAGTCGCTCATCGAGCACCCGGCGATCATGACCCACGGCTCGGTTCCCGCGGCGGCGCGCGCTGAGCTCGGCATCGACGACGGCCTGATCCGGATCTCCGTTGGTCTGGAAGCGGTGGACGATCTTCGGGACGATCTCGCGAACGCGCTCGCGGCGGCCGCCGCCACCTGAGCGCACGCCCAACTCAGGGAGTTGGACGCCCACGCACGGCTGTTGCTAGCCTGCGTTCGATATGGAAGGTCGCTTCACTATGGTCCGGTCAATTGCTCTCTCGGTCCTGGGTCTCGCGATCGCCGCATGCGGTGATCCGAACGCCGGCGCCCTTTTCGCCGACATTCAATACGGGACCGAGTGCGACGAATCGCGCGGCTGTACCCCGGCGCCCAACCGCGACATTTGCGGGATCAACCTCGGCGATCCCTGCCCCGAGGTGGGGGGCACCGCGAACCTGAGCTGCAGCGTCCTGGAGGCCACCGATGGCTCGACGCGTACGCTGACCTTCAGCGCGAGCCAAGGCACGGACTTCAGCATCGCCATCCGCCAGGCCATCATCCCCTTCGCTGGCGGCCCCGCGGCTGGCGCCAACTGCACGGTGACGATCGTGGACGGTCCCAACCGACACACGGGGCTCTGCGGATCGAGCGAGCCGACGGACGCTCAGCCCTGTCAGGTGTCCGGCGTTCGCTTCTACGACGACCTGGGCAACCCGACGCTCGAGGGCGACATCTTCTGCCAGCACCTCCAGAACCAGGCCAACCCGCTGCAGCTGCTCGAGGTGCACGCCAAGGGCTCCGCCGCGACCGACGCGATGTCACCCGGGCACTTCCGCATCGCGAACTGCGACGGCCTCGAGATCCCAGAAGAGGGCTGAGGCGCGCCCCGACCGGGCAGCCTCCACCCAGCTCAGCTCAGCCTCGCCAGCTCATCGTCGCCAGATGTCCATCGCTCGCTTGTGAACCCGTGCGCGGGCCTCCTCGTACCGAGGGTCTGCGTGCAGCGGCTTCAGGAGCGGGCAGCGCTTGATCCACTCGATGTCGATCAGGAGCAGGTTCGACGCCTCGAGCAGCGCGTCCATCGCTAGCTCGTTCTCGCCGACAGCGGCAAAGCTCTCGGTGATGAGCTGGAGCATCAGGCTGCCGAAGCGTTGGTTCGGCATGTTCGCTCGGATCGCTTGCGCCGCCTCTTTGGCCGCCTCGAGGTCGCCGAGCCCGACGATGTGTCGGTAGAGATCGAGGGACCGGCGCGCGACCGGGTGGTCGACGTGCGCGTAGTCTCCGAGCAGCCGCCGGACCTCGTCGAGATCTCCGCGATAGAGCTTCCAGCGAACCCACGAGAGCACGACCGGGATCGTCGGAGACGGGAAGGCCCGTTCGAGGGCGTCGATGTGGAACTGCAGCCGCTCGTCATCGGACCGAAAGGCGGCGTGCCGAGCCAGCGCGAGATGGCAGATGTGCAGCGTTGGATCGAGCTCGAGCGTGAGCTCGAGTCGGTCACGCCCCTCCTTGGCGCGCCCGGCTTCGAGCTGGAGCTCGCCGAGGTAGTGATGCGCCTCCGGCATCGTCGGGGCGATCTCCAACGCGTCGGCACAGGCCGCCGCGGCCTCTCGAAAGCGGCCGACTTGGACGTGGTACATGGCGGTCGCCAGGTGGGTCTCGGCGAGGGCGGGCGCCTCCTGCTGGGCCTGCTCCACGGCCGCGCGAGCACGATCGGCGAGGGCACAACCTTCGGTCGCCGTGAGGCTCCACCAGGCGCGGATGCAGGCGATGGCGTGTGCCGAGATGGCTGGCCCAAACCCCGGAGCGAGCTCGATGGCTCGCGCCAGGTCCGCCACGCTGTCCTCCGCGTCGGTCATCACGCTGGCGCGGTGGGTGTGTCGAGCGCGCAGGTAGAGCTCGAGCGCCTCTTGCGGGACGGTCTTGCGGTGTGACGCCGCCGTCAGCTCCAGCCGCAGCGCCTCAGCGACGCGCCGGCCCAGGGACTCCTGCAGCTCGAAGACGTCCTCGAAGCGTCCGTCGAAGCGGTCACTCCACCGCTGCACGCCATCGGGTTCGAGCAGCCGCGCCGAGAGGCGGACCCGGGACCCGCTCAGCTGAACGGTCCCGTCGACGACCGTGTCGGCCCCGAGCGCAGCGTGCAGCTCCGCTGGGTCGCGGTCTTTTGCGAACCGACGTGTCGCTCCGAGCGCGATGACCTTCAGCCCCTTGGTGCGGGAGAGCACATCGACGAGCTCTTCGGCCAGGCCCTCACCGAGGTAGTCGTGCTCCGGGTTGCCGCGGTACGCGAAGGGCAACACCGCGAGCGCGCTGACCCCGACATCGATGGGCGCGTAGAGGCTCGGCTGGGCGCCGGTGCCGGTCCACGCCGGAGACGACCGCTGGTTGAGCCCCACGCGCACCGCTTCGGCGGTCTGAGGGCGAAGGCCGGGGTCGCGTGAGAGGCACTTCAGGATCAGGCGGGCGAGCGAGTCGTCCACCGGCGCCAACGACCGTGGGTCCTTGGGCGGCACGGTGAGGCGCGAGACGGCGATCGAGATCGGCGTGTCGCCGCCGAACGGCAGCTCGGCGGTCGCCATCTCGAAGAGGATCAGGCCGAGCGCGTAGATGTCGGCACGGCCGTCGGTCGGTTTACCGGCCACCTGTTCGGGGGCCATGTAGTGGGGCGTGCCGATCAGCCCGCCCGTGTGTTTGCCGTCGCCCGACACCATGCGCGCGATGCCGAAGTCCGTGAGCACGACGCGGCCGTCGTCGGCGATGAGCACATTGGCCGGCTTGAGATCTCGGTGAACGACCCCCGCCTCGTGGGCGGCGAAGAGCCCGTCGGCGATGCCGGACCCGATCCGCCTCACTGCGTCGATGTCGAGCTTGCCGCCGTCGTCGATCCGTTGCTCGAGCGATTCGCCGGGCACAAACTCCATCGAGAGGAACGGCACGCCCTCGTGCTCGCCAAGGTCGTGTGTGCGAGCGACGTTGCCGTGGGTGACCTTGCGGGCCACGCGCACTTCTCGCAGGAACCGCTCCTCGGCCACCTCGGAGACCTGGGTCATCAGCTTCAGCGCGACGACCTCGTCGAGCTTGCGGTCGTGAACCCGGTAGACGGCGCCCATGCCGCCTCGCCCGATGAGCGCCTGCACCTCGTAGCGATCCGCGATCACTGAGCCCGTCTCGAGCTCCCCGCCGATTCTCACGACCGCCGCGCCCGCCGCTGGCTCCTGCGCGTCGCCAGCCGCGAAGGTGTCGTCGGTGCTCGAGGTCATCGCAGGAACGCTACTTCCGCGGTCGCTGCACGTGCTCTTTGCCGTCGTATCGCAGCAGGACGGGCTTGTTCTCGGCGATCGTGTGGAACTCCACCGGTCGACGCCAGATGCGCTCGAGCGCCTGCAACACATCGCGGGCCCAATCGAGCTTCAGATCGGCGCCCTGATGATCATGCTCGAGCAGCAGTTCACCACGGTTCTCATGGTTCTTGTCGGTGACGCGGATGAACGGCTGGCCCGCGTTGGTCAGCGAGAAGAGCAGCTTGTTCTTCACCTCGTTGAACTGGCGCGTCTCGATCTCGAAACGGTCGTTGCGCTGGTTGTAGCCGAACGCGTAGAGCTTCTGGTCCGCGACGAACTCGGGCGTGAGGAATTCGTCGATGAAAGTGACGTCGTTGTAGAGGGCGCGCACCTCGAAAATCTTCTTGCGCCCCAGCCCAGTCCGGCGGTCCCACGCCTGACGCTCCACGAGCGAGTCGCAGTCTTCCCACTCTTTGCCGAACTGTCCTCGATCCCACCGCTCCTCGATGTTGCGATAGAGCGCGACGCCGAGCTTGTACGGGTTGAGGCGGCCGGAGCTGCTCTCCATCACGCCCGCGTTTCGCTCCGCGTACTCGATGATCTCCGAGTCGTCCGAGATCTTCTCGGTCATCATCTTCGAGTGCCAGTAGGAGGCCCAGCCCTCGTTCATGATCTTGGTCTGCATCTGAGGCCAGAAGTAGTAGGCCTCACGGCGAATCGCAGCGAGCACGTCTCGCTCCCACGCCTCCAGCGGCGCGTGCTCGAGTAGGAAGCCGAGCACGTCCCGCTCGGGATGTTCGGGGATCTTGCCCGCCTGCTCGGCCTCCTCTTTGGCCTTGCCGCGCTGCTCCGTCACGAACTCGGTCGGGTTGATGTAGGACTCCATGTAGCCCCGGTCGACGCGCAGCAGCGCTAGCTCGAGCGGGTCTTGTTCTTCACCCTCGGTCTTCTCCGCGTCGTTCGACTTGGGCGGAAGAAACGGCTTCTGAGGATCGATCAGGTTCTCGAGGCTCAGGCAGCAGTCGACGAACTCTTCGACCCGGTCCATGCCGACCCGGTCGGCCCACCGGCGCAGCACCGCCCCGTGGTTGGCCATCGTGTCGATCCACTTCCGGATCGGCTCTCCCGTGCGCCGGTCGATGCCCTGGTTGGTCGTCTTGAACGTGAAGTTGTTCTTGAAGAAGTCCACGTGCGCGTACACGTGCGTCATCACGAGCTTCTGATCGACGAGGCTGTTGCCCTCCAGCAGGTAGGCGATCGACGGATTGTTGTTGATGACCATCTCGTAGATTTTCGAGAGGCCGTACTCGCTGCTCTTGCTGAGCTGCTCGTAGTCCATGCCGAAGCGCCAGTGCGGGTAGCGCACCGGGAAGCCGCCGTAGGCCGCCAGCTCGTTCATCTGGTCGTAGGCGACGACCTCGAAGATCGTCGGGAAGCAGTCGAGGCCGTAGCCCCTGGCGACTTCCTCGACCCGAATCTGGATGTCGCGCAGGTAGCGCGGCAACTGACGCGTCATCTTGAAGGAGCTCAAGTCACTTACCCTTGCCCAGGAAGTCTTTGATCGAGTCCATGATCGCGTCGCGGTCGCGGATCTCGCTGGTGATCATCCGTTCGTCATCGGCGAGGTGCTCTCGCAGGTCCTTGATGAACTGCCCCGAGCCGTAGGGGCTCTCGACCTGTCCATAACAAAAGACGTTCGAGGCGGGCAGGAGCGTGCGCTTCATCAGCTCGATGCAAACCAGCGTGTCGTCGACGCTCCAGTTGTCACCGTCCGAGAAGTGGAACGGATAGATGTTCCATTCGCTCGGTGGGTAGTCCGTCTCGATCATCTGCGCGGCGAGCTTGTAGGCGCTCGAGATCATCGTGCCGCCCGACTCGCGGGTCCGAAAGAACGTGTCTCGGTCGACCTCGCGGGCCACGGCATCGTGAATGATGAAGCGGGTCTCGACGCCCTTGTATTGCTTCTGGAGCCACGCATCGATCCAGAACGACTCGATGCGAACGATCTCCTTCTGCTCGTCGCCCATCGAGCCGGAGACGTCCATCATGTAGATGATGACGGCGTTGGCGACCGGCTCCTCTTCGGTCTTCCAGGAGCGGTACCGCATGTCATCCCGCGCGGGGATGATGATCGGGTTGTCGGGGTCGTACTTCCCCATCACGATCTGCCGCCGCAGCGCTGCCTTGTAGGTGCGCTTGAAGTGCCGCAGCGAGTTCGGACCCACGTTCCGAATGCCGACGTAGCGGTCCTTCTCGTTGAGCAGCTTGGACTTGCCTCGGTTCTCGATGGCGGGCAGCTCGAGCTCCTCGCCGAGGATCTCGGCCAGCTCGTCTAGCGTGACGTCGACCTCGAGGGCGTGCTCGCCGGCGTCCTTGCCCGCCTTGCCTTCGCCGTCACCCTCCTGGGGCTCCCCGCCTACGGGATCCCCGTCCTCGCCGTCTCCTTGGCCAACCCCGCCCTGCTGCTTGTCTCCGTAGCGAAACTTCGGAATGTCGATCTGCGGGATGGGAATGGACACGACGTCCTTGCCCTGCTTGCCGATCAACTCGCCCTTGGAGATGTACTGCCGGAGGTTCTTCCGGATCCGGCCGCGCACGATTTGTTTGAACCGGTTGTGGTCCTCGTCGATTCGGAGCGACACATGTCGAGGATAGGCGCTGGCCACGCCGCTGGCTACAGCGAGCTGAGTCAATGCGCCCAGCTCCCAGGCTGGTCAACGGTCGCCATTTGTGCTTCGCTCGGCCCGATGCGCGCGTCCTTCCGCTCGACTTCCCTTCTGGTTCTGCCTTTCTTGATGCTCGGCTGCTCGGTGATCGTCGACGGACAGCTGCAGGGCCGCGACTCTGGCGCCGACGCCGCGTCCGGGGAGACCTGCACGTTCGACGCCCAGTGCATCTCGTTTGATCCGTTCAACTGCAACCGTGTGTGCGGCGCGGCCGGTCAGTGTGTCGACGGCCCAGCACCCGAGGGCACACGCTGCGGCATGGGCGCGAACATGCACTGTGTCACGGGCACCTGCGTGCCGCGGACCTGCGGTGACGGCTTCGTGGATCGCGCGGCGACGCCGCCCGAGTACTGTGACGACGGCAACGACAACCCGGACGACGGCTGCAACAACATGTGCACGCGGTCCTGCGCTGCGCCCGCGCCGGCCGAGTGCGGTGACGGCGATGAGTGCAACGGGCAGGAGAGCTGCATGACCATCATGGCGCTCGCCTTCTGCCGGTCCTCCGAGGCGCTGCCCGATGACCAAGAGTGCGAAGACTCCTCGGGGGCCCCTGGCACCTGCCAGCTCGGCACCTGCGTTCCCGACTGAGTGGGGCTATGCTGCTCCCCTGACTTAGGGGGGCCACATGTCGCGCACGTCGATCTTGATCTCGCTTTTGCTGATGTCCTGCGGCGGTGGTGGTTCCACCGACGACGCCAGCGTTGGCATGGACGCCGCGACCACCGACTCCGGTGGCGGCGGGAGCTGTGCGGGTGAGGCGGATGGCGCGAGCTGCGGCACCGGCATGATCTGCGTCTCTGAGGCGTGCGTCGAGGCGAGGTGCGGCGACGGGTTCGTCGACACGGCCGCGGGCGAAGCGTGTGACGACGGGAATGAAACGGCCTTCGATGGCTGTGAGCCGACCACCTGCGCGTTCACCTGCGACGACGACGCCCAGTGTGATGACAACATGGCCTGCAACGGCGCGGAGACGTGTCACCCGGACCAGCATCTCTGCACGGTCGGCGCGCCGGTCGGGGAGGGCGCGCCCTGCGACCTGACCGGTAGCGGCGATGGGGTCTGCCGGGGCGTCGACTGCGTCGACCCGGGGTGCGGAAACGGGGTCGTGGACGGGACCGAGGAGTGCGACGACGGGAACGACGTCGGCGACGATGGCTGCGAGGCAGACTGCACGTTCTCGTGTGAGACGGACATGGACTGTATCGACAGCGACGTCTGCAACGGCTCGGAGACGTGCGACACGACGACCCACGCCTGTGTCGCTGGCACGGCGATGGCGTGCGACGACTCGGATGACTGCACCATGAACCTCTGCGATCCGTCGCTCGGCTGCCAGCACCCGCTCATCGACGAGGACATGGACGGCCACGCGCCGGACACGCTCGGTGCCTGCGGCGACGACTGCGACGACACCCGCGACGACATCTTCACCGGGGCCGAGGAACTCTGCGACGGCGTCGACAACAACTGCAACTCGGACGTCGATGAGATCGCGCCGACCTGGTACATCGACTGCGACTCCGATGGCTTCGCGGGCTCGACCGACGGCTCGCGCACGGGCTGCACGATGCCGGACCCCGCGGGCACCGGTTGCGGCGGCCAGTGGGTGCCTTCCCGGCCCGTGGACATGAGCAACACCGACTGCCACGACGGCAACGCGGACGTCTTCCCTGGCCAGACCGCGTACTTCTCGTCGACGTACACGATGCCCAGCGGTGGGACCTCTTGGGACTACAACTGTGACGGAAGCAACAGCCGCTCATCTGGCCGGTGCATCAGCTCGACGACCACCTGCGACCGCACCGGCTCCGGCGGGACCTGCGACGGCACCAACGGTTACTTGACCGATGACTGCACGATCGTCTGTTCCGGCGGCCGGTTCTGCCTGCTGACCGCGCCGGACTGCGGCGAAACCGGAACGTTCAGCTCCTGCGTGAGTGGTTTTTGCGTTCCCCGGCCATGTACGGCGCCGTGCCTCAGGCTCACGACCGAGCGTCGCCAGACCTGCCATTGAACGCGATGAAGCGCGCACAACCCAACCCGCGAATGGGTCCCGAATATGCTATTTAGCGCCATGCCCCGACGTATCGTCAGCGCTCTCCTGATGGCTTTCCTCGTGCTCTCGGTCGCCGGCGCGGCCGAGGCCCAGGACGCCCGCGCGCTCTTCACCCAGGGTCAGGCTGCCTACGAAACCGGCGACTACCAGACCGCCGTGGACCTCTGGGAGCGTGCCTACGGCCTCGATGCGCGGCCGCTGCTCCAGTACAACCTCGCGCAGGCCTACGAGCGCTTGGGGCAGCTGGATCGAGCCGTCACGGCGTATCGGCTCTACGTCGAGCACACCCCCGGTGAGGACGAGCGGGCCCGGAACGCACGCGCCCGCATCCTCTCCCTCGAGGCGCGGGTGGGCCAGACGAGCATCAACCTGACCGGCGGTCCCGAGGGAGCGCAGATCACGATCGACGGTGAGGATCGCGGCCGACTCCCCCACCCCGACGCGCTGCACGTCGACCCGGGTAACCACCGGGTCGTGATTCGCGCCGACGGCTACGAGGACTTCGTCTCCAGCGTTGCGGTCAGCGCCGGCCAGCAGGCCGCTCTGAGCGTCGAGATGCGCGCGGGCACGAGTGGCTCGGCTCCGGACACGGTCGGTGGTGGCGGCGGCATGTGGATGCCCGGCCTCATCATCGCGGGCGGCGGCGCGGCCGTCGCGATCGTCGGAGCCATCGTCGGTGGCCTCGCGCTGGGAGCCGCCGGTGACGCGCCGAACGCGACCGGACCCGAGGCGGACGACGCGCGCACGCTTGCGCTCGTCGCGGACATCTTGATCCCGACCGGCATCGTCGTGGCGGCGGCCGGCGTGGTGCTGGCGTTTGTGCTGCCCTCGGGGGACGACGGAGAGTCGGCGACCCTGGTGCCGCTCGTGGGCCCCGACATGGTGGGCCTGGCCGCGTACGGTCAGTTCTGAGCCTCTCGGCTCAGTGGTCGATCCTGGGCGCCGTGGCGCCTCGGTCCCACGGTGGGCTCGCCATCAGGCGTTGCCAGAGCACCCTCCAGGTGACCCATTTGTGCCCACCCTCGGCGAGGCCGTGCTGGGTGGCCGGCAGCACGTCGGCGAGCAGCTGAACGCCAGGGCGTAGCTCGTCTTCGGTGCCGACCCCGACGTAGAGCCGAGGCATGCGATCGGGGTGGGTGACGTAGCCCTGCAGCCAGCCCCACAGGGCGTCGTCGAAGGCGTGCTCTTCGTCCGGCCCTGTCTCCGGTGAGGTCCAGCTCGCCAGCCCACCGGCGTCCGAGATGGACTGGATCAGCGCGGGGTCGCCGAGGAACGGGGCGAGCAGGATGACGCCTTCCACCAGGCCCGGATGATCCTGGGCCACGAGCGTCGCGCCCAGACCGCCCATCGAGATGCCGACGAGCCAGACGCGGCTGTATCCCCGCGCCGACGCGACGCGCAGGATGTCGCCGCCGACGCGCTCTCGCACAGTGCCGTCGCGGTAGTAACCGAAGTGGGCGTCCACGGCGACGAAGTCACAGCGATCGGACGCGGCGCGCGCGTCATCGGTGAAGCCGTTCTCGAGGTAGTGGTCGGGCACGTCGAACATGCCAGGCATCATCACGACCAGGCACTCACGCCGCGCGCTCGGGTCCACGCGGACCTCGAGCGCTCGCATGGGGACGTGTACGTCCCGGAGGAAGTAGGCCCCGTAGTCACAGCCCGCTAGCACCAAGGCCAGCGTCAGGAGCCCGCAACGCTTCATTACTTCTTGATGTCGCCTCGGGCGAAGATGCTGGCCACGTAGCTCAGCACATCTCGCGCGGAAGCCTCGTTGTAGCCGTAGTGCTTGATCAACCGACTCTTGATGACGTCGATCTTGTCCTGCGTGTCCTTGTCGATCACGTTGGAGACGAAGCTCGAGAGCTTGATCGAGTCTTTCTGGTCCTCGAAGAGCTTCATCTCGAGCGCACGTCGCAGACGATCGTTGGTGTCGTAGTTGAACTTCTTGCCCTCGATCGCGAGCGCGCCGATGTAGTTCATGATCTCACGCCGGAAGTCGTCTTTGCGGCTCTCGGGGATGTCGATCTTCTCTTCGATGGAGCGCATCAGTCGCTCGTCCGGCTCCTCGTCGCGGCCGGTGTACCGGTTCTTGACCTTCTCCTTGAGCGTGAAGGCGCGGAGGTTGTCGATGTAGTTGGCGCAGAGCCGGGCGATCGCGTTCTCGTCAGCGCTGATCGCGCGCTGCACCTCGTTCTTCACGATCTCTTCGTACTCGCCCTTCACGACGCCGATCGCCTCGCGGTACGCCTTGCGCTTTTCGTCGTTGGCGATGAGCGAGTGATGAGCGAGCCCCTTCTCGAGCTCGTTCAACACCATGAAGGGGTTGATGTAACCCTCGGCGCCGTCGGAGACGAGCGCGTTGGACATCTTGTCCTGGATGTAGCGTGGCGAGATGCCGTCGAGGCCCTCGCGGGTCGTCTCCTTGCGCAGCTCCTTGACGTTGTCCTGCGTGAAGCCGGGAAGGGTCTTTCCGTCGTAGAGCTTCATCTTCTGGAGCAAGGAGAGCTGATGCTTCTTCGGCTCTTCGAGCCGGGTGAGCACCGCCCACATCGCCGCGACCTCGAAGGTGTGCGGCGCGACGTGTTTGCCGCGCAGGCGATGTGAGCCGAACTCCTTGGTGTAGATGCGCTTCTCTTCGGTGACCTTCGTGATGTACGGCACGTCGATCTTGATCGTCCGGTCGCGCAGCGCCTCCATGAACTCGTTGTTGAGCAGCCGCTTGTACTCGGCCTCGTTCGTGTGGCCGATGATCACCTCGTCGATGTCCGTCTGAGCGAACTTCTTCGGCTTGATCGTGCGCTCCTGAGTCGCGCCGAGCAGGTCGTAGAGGAAGGCGACGTCGAGCTTGAGGATCTCGACGAACTCGATGATCCCGCGGTTGGCGATGTTGAACTCGCCGTCGAAGTTGAACGCCCGCGGGTCAGAGTCCGACCCGTACTCGGCGATCTTTCGGTAGTTGATATCGCCGGTCAGCTCGGTGCTGTCCTGGTTCTTCTCGTCCTTCGGCTGGAAGGTGCCGATGCCGACGCGGTCCTTCTCGCTGAGCAGCAGCCGGTGCACACGGATGTGGT
>Ga0114933_10000630_pt1 | contig 42452 bp, 37 predicted proteins | sample 4SBtaG_FD_89691 | JGI IMG/M metagenome (GOLD analysis project Ga0114933, IMG submission 89691) | Deep subsurface microbial communities from Kolumbo volcano to uncover new lineages of life (NeLLi) - 4SBTROV12_W25 metaG | ecosystem: Environmental > Aquatic > Marine > Volcanic | place: Kolumbo... | reverse complement strand
TGGCCGGGCCGCGTGAGGGCGCGTTCCGGGGAACGGCGATCTCGTAGACCTGGTCAGCCGGGGGCTGCGCGGGCGCAGCGGGAGCGGCGCCGCCGCCGGGGGCCGGGAGCATCTGCGGGGTGGTCGCACCGTCCGCGATGAGCGCCGCGTAGAGGCCCGAGCGGGGGGTGCCGCTGGCGAGCTGACGACGGGCGCGCGCGAGCTCTTCGTTGATCACGGCCTCGAAGGCCGGGAAGGGCTGCGCACCGCGAAGGTTGCGGCCGTTGATGAAGAACGCGGGCGTGCCACTCGCGCCGAGCGAGCGGGCGAGCGTCTGGTCGGCGGTGATCGCCGCGCGGTGGGTGTGCTCGTCGAGCGCGCTGCGGAAGCGACCCATGTTGATGCCCGGCAGCGCGGACGCCCACTGCTCAAGGTTCTCGCGGGTCAGCTCACGCTGGTTCTGGAAGAGCGTGTCGTGGAAGGTGAAGAACGCGTCGTCACCGAGCTGCGTCTGAACCTCCACAGCCGCCTCGGCGGCGGGCATGGCGTTCTGGTGGAAGGGCAGCGGGTTGTGCTTGAAGACGATGCGAACGTCGTTGCCGAAGCGCTCTCGGATCTGAACCATCGTCGGGTTGACGCGGGAGCAGAAGGGGCACTGGAACTCGCTGAACTCGACGATCGTCACGAGCGCGTTCGCCGGGCCCTTGACGGGGGAGTCGCCCACCGGGACACGGTAGATCGCGGCCGGGTCGGGCTGCGGGCGCGCCTGGGCGGGAGCCTTGGCGGGCTGCTGCGCGGCGGGCTGCGGTGCGGGGGAGGTGCGGGCGCCGCGCATGAGCGTGGCGTAGACCTGGTTGCGAGCGGTGCCGCCACGAACCATGCGCTGGGCGTTGGCGATCTCGGCCCGGATGACCTCGTTGAAGCGCTCGTAAGGCTGCGCGCCCATGAGCTGCACACCGTTGATGAAGAAGGCCGGGGTGCCACGAGCGCCGAGCGCCGCTGCCGCCTGCTGGTCGGACGTCACGCCAGCAGCGTGGGTGTTGCCGTCGAGGGCCGCCGCGAAGCGGGTCATGTTCAGGTTGAGCTGACCGGCGTAGCGATCGAGGTCCGCGCGCGAAAGCGCCGTGCGGTTCTCCATCAGCAGGTCGTGCATCGCCCAGAACTTCTCGTTGCCGCCCTGCGCGAACGCTTCGCGCGCGGCCTGGGCCGCGGGGCCAGCGTTCTGGTGGAAGGGAAGGGGGTTGTCACGCCACACGATGCGAACATCGCGCGGGTTCTCGTTGACGATGCGGGTGAGGGTCGGCTCGACGCGCCCGCAGAAAGGGCACTCGTAGTCGGACCACATGACGATGGTCACGAGGGCATCGTCGGGGCCGCGCTGAGGCGCGTTCTCGGGCACCGTTGCCCGAAGTCGAACGGTGGCACCGTCGGCCGCTGCCGTGGGCGCAGCTCCGGCGCCTTCGCTGGGAGCGTCGTCTCCCCCGCCGCCGCCTTCGACGGCGATGGTGGCCAGCTCTGATTCGTCTCCGCCGCCGCTGTTACCGACAAGATTGCCGATAGCCAAGCCAGCTACGAAGGCGATCAAGATCGAAATGATCGCAGATCCCTTACTCATGATTGATAGACCTTTCCATGCAGCCGGGCGTGGTTCCGCCACGCGCAACTGCCTAACTGTTCTGATTTTCTGTTCTTGTGAATGCACCCGAGGGACGCCGAGGCGTCCGTGCATCGCTCAGGCAGGTGACCGCGCAGGCCGCGAGAGATCGCGGCCCGCTCCCGATGGAGCGCGAGTCATGGCGTTGGCGCACGCGTGCGCACCTGTGCCCCCGCCAAACGATCTTGGCGGACCTCACCCGAGACGATGCCTCAGGTCCTCGGGGGGCGATCCAAGCGATCACAGACACCCGCACGCTCGCCATCGCTGACGGTGCGCAAGGTGACTTCGTTTGGTGCAGGCTCGTCGAAGCGCGGCGTTCGGGCAGACCCGGACGCGACGTGCGCTCCTTCGACCGTACTCGGTCCGTGGTTGGGCGCGGAGTCGCGGGGTGAACACCGCGGATCGTCTGCGCTCACGCACCACTGGACGTCGGCGGGACGACGGTGTGCCTGGCGGGGCTGGACCGCGTCCACCTCGCTCGTCAGCGTCGAGCCATCCGAGGAAAAGAAGGGCCCCACTTCTGCGCTTTGGAGAACGCGTGGGTTTGCTCCCGGAGCCTCTTGCCGCATACCCATCAGACCGGCGGACGCCTGCAAACACATGCAGCTATCCGCAGAGGCGGTGGCCGTCATCAGCACAGGCGATACCATGGCCGCGATGACAGCCGTGGAGACGAGGAAAGGGCGAAGCATGGGGGAACCCGAGTGCCGGGAGTCTACTGCTCAAATTGGGGAGGGCAAGGCCTCGCTCGAAGAGGTTTTGCGCACACCCCCCGAGAGCTGGTTGGCGTACGCCGATCTGGTGAAGAAGTGGAGCGAACGCTCGAACTTGGTGGGCGCCAAGACCGAAGAGGCGTTGCGCGAGGTTCTCTTCGCTGACGCGGTCATGCTTTGCGACCCAGCCCTCCTGCCGCTCGGCTCTCGCTTTGTCGACGTAGGCGCGGGCGCAGGCGCGCCAGCGATCCCGATGCTGCTCGCGCGCCCGGATCTCAGCGCCACGCTGGTCGAGCCGCGCCGACTGCGCGTGGAGTTCCTGCGAGCGGCGGTCGAGAGCCTCGGGCTGACGGATCGATGTCAGGTCCTCAAGCAGAAGCTCGGCACTGCCCCGCTCGCCGACGCGCCTTTCGACGTCGCCCTATCGCGAGCGACGTTCCCCCCTCAGGATTGGCTCAGCCGAGCCGGCGCCATCGCACCGCGCGCCGTGGCGATGGTGGCGGGCCGGCCCCTGCCCGACGGAAAGAGGCTCCTCGAGCGCGCGTACGCGCTTCCCTTTTCGGGCTCGCCTCGTGGGCTCGCGCTCTATCGCGTCGGCGCCAAGAAGCGCCGACGCTGATCAGTTGCGCCGTCGACGTCGGCCGCGTCCACCGCCGCGTCCGCCGCCGCCGCCACCGTTTCGGTCGTCTCCACGACTCCCAGAAGACGGGATGATCTGGATCCGACGCCCGAGCCCTTCGCCGTTGCTTCGGGTCGTGACCCCGGGGAACTTGGCCAGAGAGAGGTGGATGAGGCGTCGATCGCGAGCCGGCATCGGCTGCAGCGTGATGGTGCGGCCCTGATCGAGGGCGCGCTTCGCTTCGCGCTGCGCCATGTTGACGAGACCCTTGTCGTGGCGGTCGCGGTAGTCGCCACTGTCGACGACGATGTACCGGCGTCCGTCGGGGAAGCGGTTGACGATCTTGTTCACGAGGAACTGAAGGGCGTCGAGGGTCTGCCCCTTCTTGCCGATCGCGCGGCCCGCGTCTTCTCCGGTCACGTCCAGCACCACGCGCTCGTCATCCTCACGGATGTCGACGTGGGTCTCCAGGTCCATGCGATCCAAGATGCCTTCGAGGACTTCCTTGGCGTAGTCGGCCTTGCCGTCTTCGTCGAAGCTCTCCTCGTCGTAGCGGTCATCATCGTCGCGCGCGTCTACGGCGACCAGGAGAGCTCCCTCGAGCGGAGCCTCACTCATTTCGTTTTCACGCTCGTCCACGGCGTACCTTCCGCTTGCGCCGGGGGCGGCGCTTCTGCGATTTGGAGGACCCATCGTCGTCCCCCGTGTCCGGGCCCAGATCGTCGTCACCCGACGAGTCGAGCGGGCCCGCCGCCTCTGCTTCCTTGTTGAGGCGATATTCGTTCAGCCGCATCTGCGTGATGCCCAGCGCCGAGTTGGTCAGCATGTAGAGACACAAGCCGCTCGGCAGGAAGAGCATGAACACGGTGATCATGATCGGCATGAAGTACATCATCATCTTCGCCTGCGTCGGATCCATGGTCGTCGGGCTCAGACGCTGCTGGAGGTGCATCAGCACTCCGAGCATGACCGGCAGGACGTAGTACGGATCGGGCGAAGAGAGGTCCGTCCACCAGAGGGCAAACGGCATGTGATAGAGCTCGATGTTCGTCGACAACGACGTGTACAGCGCCCACCAAACGGGCAGCTGGACGAGCGACGGCAAACACCCCGCGAGCGGGTTGATTTTGTGTTTGCGATAGAGCTCCATCGTGGCGGCGCCCTTTTTCTCGGCGTCGTCTTTGTAGAGTTCCGTGATGCGGTTCATCTCCGGCTTGAGCCGCCGCATCTTCGCCATCGACTTGAAGCTCAAGTTCGTCAGCGGGAAGAGGAGGAGCCGGATCATCAGCGTGAGCAGGATGATGGCGAAGCCCCAGTTCGGAACGAACTGCTGGATGAAGCTGAGCAGTCGAGCGAGCTGGTTCGCGATCAGCGCGAAGAAGCCGAGGTCGATCATCTTGGGCAGGTGATGCCCAGCGAGCTGGAGTGAGTCGCGGTCCTTGGGGCCGAGGTAGGTCAGCGTCTGGTAGGTCCGCTCACCGCCAGCCTCGATCGCCTGGTACGGGTAGATCAGCCGTGAACGCAGGAGCGTGCCGACCGCGTCGTCGGCGTTCGGCAGGTCCGTGCCGGTGAGCGAGCAGCGCGCGGCCATCTCGTCGCCCGCCGCGACAATCGCCTGCGTGAAGTAGACGTTCTCGACAGCGGCGATCTGCACGCTGCCGTGGCCGTAGCCGTGCTCGCCGTTCTCAGCGAGGTCGCTTCGATCTTTGCGCTCGGTCTCGGAAGCTTCCTCGCCGTCTTCGCTGTAGACACAGACGCCCTGGCTGATGGCTGCGCTTCGGGACGCGATGAAGCCGCCCGACTCGTCGCTCCGCTCGACCCAGTGCCACGCCTCGACCTCGAGGCGCGTCGTGCGCTCGTAGTTGGCGGTGTTCTGGATCCGCACCGTGTGCCAGATCTGGTAGGGACCTTGGCCGGCGCTCAAGCTGCGAATCACGCGGATGCCTGGGCCGTCCCAGGTGAGCCGGACTTCGGTCTCGGAGACCTGGTCGAGGTCCCAGACCGCGTCGTCGGGAATCTCGATGCCGTGCAGCTGCACACGCAGCGACTCGTAGTCCTCGCGCTCCTCATACTCGTGGCGCGGGTGCCCGGGCGTGCTCGTCGTGATGACGTCCTGGGGGGAGCCGTCCTCGTTGCGGAAGCGGGGATCGCCGACGATGCGAAAAGCCGTGACGCCGCCGCCGAGGCTGTCGATGTCCGCCTCGAACGAGTCCGTGACGATCGTGCCCGTTTCCCGGAGCGCGAGTCGCGCCTCCGGGCTCAACCGGTGCACAGGGGTTGCCTCCGAGCGCCGAGCCGACGAGGTGTCGTCCGAACTCGCGGCGGGGCTCTCTTCGGAGACCTCCGCAGACGTGTCGTCGGACGACTCGTCGGAGCCCATGTACTCCGAAGCCGTGAGGTAGAGGACCCCAATTCCGACTGCAACGATGATCAGCGGAAGGGTGCGCTTGGTATTACCGTCCATCGGATTCCGGCGAGAGCTCAGGGGGCGGGTCGAAACCGCCCTCGTGAAAGGGGTGACACCGGCTGATACGTCGAATGCCTAGCCATGTGCCCTTTGGAGCGCCGAAGCGTTCGATACAAGTGGCCGTGTAGCGGGAGCACGACGGGTGAAAGCGGCAAACGTTGCCGATCAGGGGCGAGAGGGTCCACCAGTAGATCCTGATGAAGACCAAGAGGATTTGAGACAAGACCCCCGTGCGTGGGGCCGTACTGACTTCGCTCGTCACGTGGGTTCAGGGGGGCGGGTGGCCTTCAGGCGGCGCCGAATGCGCGTGATTTCCGTCAGGACGTCGTCGTAACCGAGAAGGGGTGCGCCTGATTTCGCGATAACCACGACGTCGCACCCGATCGGGAACAAGTGACGGTTACGCCGAAAGACTTCTCGCACCACTCGTTTCACCCGATTCCTTCCTACTGCGTTGGCGACCCGCTTGGTGACCGTGACACCGAGCCGCGTCGGCGCGTCCCGGAGCTCGCGAGCCCGCACGATCACGACGAAGTGACGCGTGTGCGCCCGGGCGCCGAAGCGCTGAACCAACAAGAACTCCGCACGTCGGCGGATTCGCTGGTCGCGGGGCAGCCCCTTGGCGGGGCTCTTCCCAGAGAGCAACGGCCCGGCCCGATCGGGCGCGCTCTTGCCGAGCTCACCGTGTTCAGGCTCGCGCGAGAGAGCCCTCTTACTTCTTGTAGCCGGCAACGGCGAGGCTCTTGCGGCCACGCGCTCGGCGGCGCTTGAGCACCGCTCGGCCATTCTTGGTCTTCATGCGGGCGCGGAAGCCATGTTTTCTGAGTCGGCGGGTCTTGTGCGGTTGGTAGGTGCGTTTCACGACAAATCCTCCGTGCGAAACGGGGTTGGGTCTTCCTCTGCGGACGGAGCTCCGTCAACGCAGAAGGCGGGAAGTAAGTATCGAGGGGGCCTACATGTCAAGGCGGCGCGATCAACCCTGCGTCGAGGAAGCTGAAGTAGCCCTCCCGCCCGATGACGATGTGGTCGAGCACGCGGATGCCGATCAGCTCCCCTGCGCGCGCCAAACGCTCGGTTAATGCCACATCTTCCGCGCTGGGGCTCGGCTCTCCGCTCGGGTGGTTGTGGAGCAGAATCACGCTCGCGGCGGCCTCTCGGACGAGGGCGCGAAAGACGTCCGAGGGCGCGACCGCGCAGGCGCTGAGCCCTCCGCGCGCGATTTCCAGCTCCCGGATGGGTCGGCTTTTTGCGTCGAGCGCGATGGCCAGAAAGCGCTCGTGATCCAGATCGGCGAGCCGCGGTCGGAAGGCGGCGTCGACGTCTCGACTCGAAACGATGCGAGCGCGACGCTCGAGCGGTCGGGCGACCACCCGCCGCCCGAGCTCGATCGCGGCCACGATCCGGCTCGATTTGCTGGGCCCGAGGCCGCTCAGCCCTTCGAGCCCGCCGGGACCGAGTCGCGCGAGCCCCTCGAGCCCTCCCGCGTCGTGCAGCAGCCGGGTCGCCAGGACCGACACCGGCTCGCTCGCGGTGCCGGTGCCGAGGAGGATGGCGAGCAGCTCGGCGTCACAAAGGCGCTGCTGGCCGACAGATCGGAGTCGCTCACGGGGCCCACGGAGAGTCTGTTGCATGATGGTTCTGGCCTGTGCATCTCCCGGGCCGGACGCGGGCTCGAGTGATTACGCGAGGTTAGGCCATCCGATCGGCGAAAACGGCGAACTCGGGGTGGCGATCGCCGGGCGGGGCAGGGCCGACGTGCTACCTCGTCGCGGTGGACCGTCGGCAGATGATGATCGCTGGGATGTGGGTCGCCGCAGTGGCCGCGATCGCCGCGATCTACTTCAACCTCGAACCCGAGGTCGACCCGGTGCTCACCCAAGAGGGCGGCGATGCGCCGACCTACGTCGCTGGCGAAGATCTGGCCCCCCCGTCGAGCCGCCTCGAGCTCGACGTCGCACCGGACCTCGGCAGCACGGCGACCTACCGCGGAGGCCCGCGACACACTGGGCAGAGCGCGGTCAGCGGGCCAGCGACCGCGTCCCGTGCGTGGGTCTACGACGCTGGCGGCCGGATCACGGCTCAGCCTGTGATCGGGCCAGACGGAACCATTTTTGTCGGCGGCCACGACCACCGCCTGCACGCCGTCTCGGAGAGCGGGGAATCGGTCTGGACGACCCGGCTCCGCGAGCGCGTTTGGTCCGCCGCGGCGGTCGCGGGTGACACGGTCTACGTAGGCTCGGACGCGGACGCCTTCTTTGCCCTCGACCGGGCGACCGGAGAGACCCGGTGGCGCGTGCGAGTGGAGGGCGACGCCGATGGCCCGCCGACGGTCGTCGACGACACGATCTACTTCACGGCCGGGCCGCACCTCTACGCCATCAACACCGAGGGCGAGCTGCAGTGGCGCTTTCAGGCGCGCGGTCCGTTCCTGCTCTCGGGGCCCGCGGTCGACTCGGACGGGACGATCTACGTCGGCTCCATCGACGATCACATCTACGCCGTGGCCCCCGACGGCCGGATGCGGTGGGAGTACGAGACCGAGAACAACATCAGCTCGAGTCCCGTGATCGGCGACGACGGGACGATCTACTTCGGCTCCGACGACCAACACGTGCACGCGCTCAACCGCGACGGAGAGAGGGTCTGGAGGACTCACCTCGATGGCTACGTGCGGGCATCCGTCGCGCTGGGGCGCAACGCGGACCTGATCGTCGCCGTCTATGGCCCTCGGCCGCGGATTGTCTCGCTGAATGCGGCGACCGGGGAGCTCCGCTGGTACTTCCCGGTCGGCTCCACCGATTCACCCGAGATCGGCGTAGCGTCAGGCCCCTTGGTGGATGCCGACGGAAGCATCTACTTCGGGGCCCACGACGACTTCCTCTACGCCCTCTCCGGCGACGGTCGCATGCGGTGGATCCACCAGGTGGGCGCCGACATCGACTCGGCCCCGATCCTGCGGGAAGACGGAGTGCTCCTCGTCGGCTGCGACGACGGCTCGCTCTACGCCATCGAAACATCCGACGGAGCGAGCGCAGCGGAGCCGACTCCCGCGGACGCGACGGATTCAGACTCCGCGGCGGATTCGGACCCTGCGGCGGATTCGGACCCCGCGGCGGACTCGGACTCTGCGGATTCGGACCCTGCGGCGGACTCGGACTCTGCGGATTCGGACCCTGCGGCGGATTCGGACCCTGCGGCGGATTCGGACCCGGCAGATTCGGACCCTGCGGCGGACTCGGACCCTGCGGACTCGGACTCTGCGGCGGACTCAGCCCCCGACGCCGACCCGGATCAGGCGACCGACGAGCTTCCCTGAACCTGACGAAGGTGAAGAAGAGGGCTGCTCTTTCCTCGGTCCACCCCTCTCCTCTCCGTCCGACTAGCGTCGACTCGTGATCAGCGCAGGTTTTGCCCTCCATTTCGAGATCTGAACTTCGCTCTCGTCCCCAGACGCAAACACAGCGGCCGCAGAGCCGAGGAAGAAACAGACCGCGAGTACCGCTGCGACGATGTGCCCCCGCTCGAGCGCGACCGGTGCGGACCGGAGGTAGGGCGAGAGATCGAACTCCGCCGTGGGAGGGCCAAACGGATTGGGCCCCAGGGGTGCCCGCACCTGCTGCGTCGTCCTCGCCGGCAAAGCGGCACGTGGAGGCGGGAAGGTGCGGTTGCTAGCGGGAGGGAGGGTGGCTCTGGGAACGGAGCGTGGAGGCGGCGGCGGTGGGATCCGCCGTGGTGGCGGCGGGATCCGTCGCGGGCGCGGAGGGGCGGGCGCCGTTCGAGCGGGCGCCGTTCGAGCGGGCGCCGTTCGAGCGGAGGGCTGCTGAGCTGCGAGCCGAAGCGCAGGTCGAGCTGATGGCAGTTGGGCTGAAGACGGCCGAGTTGGAGACGGCCGAGCCGGTGGCAGCCGCGCCGGAGGCAGCCGAGCTGGTGGCAGCCGAGTTGGCGGAGGCACTGGCCTCGCTCGCGGCGGGTCCACGTCCGTCTCGTCGTCCGCCTCATCGACCCATGAGCTGGCTTTTCGAGCCGCTCGTGGGGGCAGGGTCGCGCGTGGCAGGCCAGCGGGACGCTGACGCACGCCGCTCTTGCTGGCCGGTAGCGGGCGCGGCGTGTTGGGGCCGAGGCTTTGCTCCGAGGACTGCATGCTCGGAGGCCAGCGCAATCCCCATTCCAACCCGCAGGGCTGGGCGCAATGCGCCCGCACGCGCCTCGCTCAGGCGCCCCCGGAGTAACAGTCGGCTCAGCGCGCGCGCCAGACGAGCCACGACAGGTAGGGCAGCCGGGTGTCGGGGTCACTCAGGATGGCCGACCCGTCGGCGTTGACCGTGGCCGGGCCGATGGCAGCGAGCTCTCCTTCCTCCACCATCGTTCCGTCGAGCAGCCTGGTCTCCAACCCGCCGAGCACGTAGAGGTCGACGACCGAGCCGGCGGCCAGGCCGTCCGCGTTCGGAATCGATACGGCCGCGCCTGCCTCGACCACGACCTCGGGTGAGAAGACGTATGCGCCATTCAGGGCGAGATCGCCCCGGAAACACGCGGTCGCGGCGACATCGACCGGAGCCCCGGCCAGCGCCTCGTAGTCCGGTGAACTCGCGAAATCCACGGGCGCGAGCGTGAGAACCAGGCCGCCGTCGAAGGTCACGTCGCGCTGGGCGATCTCGTCCCCGACAGGCGGCACCACGGCCGGCTCGACCGGGTGCAACACGTAGGGGTCGGAGAGCTCGACGATCGGGGCATTGCCCATCTCGAACTCGACGGGGCAATAGCTGGTCCCCAGCGGTTGGCCGGGTGCGATCGCACGCATCGCAGCTCGATTGAGACATCGGAGCTCCTCGGGCACGATGATCGCGAACTCTCCCGCCGCGTTGGTCTGAGGGGGAAAGAGACAGACCAGGCGGTCGTCGGGGGCGAGCCGAACGCAGAACTGAGCGCGTCCTGATTCGACCGGGTCCCCTGCCGCGGTGATCATGTGCCCCGTCGCTCCGACCACCCAGTGGGCATCACAGCTCGGATCGGGCGTGAGGTCTTCGCAAGCAAAAGGGTCGTCGGCTGGTGGCTCGCAGGGCGGGCCCGCGTCGGCTCCGGCGTCACCGATGGCCTGGGCGTCGAGAGGGGCTGCGGTCGAGTCGCAGGCGACGCCGCCAACGAGCACGAGCAAGATCGGTAACACGCGAAGCATTTGCGCATAGTAGTGCCGGCCAGCAGATACGTTTCACCCAGCCCCGGAAGAATTTCATGCGCGCTTCACTTCTCTGCCTCGTCGTCCTCGCCACCACCGCCTGCGAGACCTCGCCCGACTCGGCGACCGACGGGGGGCCCTCGATGACGACCGACGGCGGAGACCGCGGCGGCGACGCTGGCGCGGCCGGCGCTGACGCTGGGCCCGTACAGAGCGACGCGGGGCCGGCGGATGCGGGGCCACCGAGTACCGGAGGCATGTGCCCGCCCGTCGGTCCCTATGGGATGGCGCCGGGCGACATCGCAGACGACATCACGCTGATGGACTGTGACGGGGTCGAACACAGCCTCCACTCCCTCTGCGAGAACCAGGCGGTCTGGCTCTTCGAGTTCGCCGACTGGTGCCCGCCGTGTCGCGCGTTTGCGTCGTCCGAGATGAACGACGTCTACGACAGCTATGCCGGTCCGGACTTCGAGGGCTACATGATCATCAGCGCGGACGCTGGCTTCGGGGCGCCGGACGCGGCGGACTGCGAGGAGATCCGCACCCGCTACGGGGTCCACATGCCCGTGCTCTACGACCCGACCGGAGCGTTTCAGACGAACTTCGGCGTCGCTCCAAACGAGATCAACATCGTTCTCGGTCAGGGCGCCGAGATCGAGTGGATTGGGCGCTACGCGGCGAACATGGTCGACGAGCGCATCAGCCGCACGCTCGGGCGTTGATGCGGCTCAGCTCTCTTCGCCCCGCAGCCGCGCGAGCCGCGCGCGGAGCTTGATTTCGAACCCCGACTCTCGGGGCGCGTAGTAGCGCTTGCCGGTCAGCGCGTCGGGGAGATAGGTCTCCTCTGCGGCGTGCCCGCCCTCGGCGTGTGGGTTGCGGTATCCGTCGCCGTAGCCCCAGTCCTTCATCGCCCGGGTCGGCGCGTTTCGCAGCTTCATCGGCACGGGCAGCGAACCGTGCTCGCGGACGTCGGCGCGGGCCGCGGTCCAGGCCTTGTAGCTCGCGTTGGATTTGACGGTGCTGGCCAGGTACGTGCAGCACTGCGCCATGGCGAAGAGGCCTTCGGGCATGCCGAGTCGTTGGAACGCCGCGTCCGCAGCGATTGCGGTCTGTAGGGCGACGGGGTCGGCGTTCCCCACGTCCTCGCTCGCAAAGATGATCATGCGTCGCAGGACGAAGCGCGGGTCGTCGCCTGCCTCGAGCATGCGCATCATCCAGTAGATCGCAGCGTCGGGGTCGTTGCCGCGCATCGACTTGATGAACGCACTGACCACGTTGTAGTGCTCTTCGCCGCTCTTGTCGTAGAGCAGGGTCTTCTCCGCGAGCGCTTCGGCCACGAGTTCTCGGCTCAGCGGGTGCCCGGCGGCAGCGGCCTCGTGGGCGGCCAGTTCGAGCGCCCCGAGCGCGCGTCGCGCGTCACCGCGGGAGAGGCTCGCGATGGTCTGCAGCGCCTCGTCGGTGACTTCGACGTCGAGCTCGCCGAGTCCATGGGTCTTGTCGTTGAGCGCACGCTCGAGCAGCGCGCGTATCGCTGCCTCGTCGAGTGACTCCAGCCGAAACACGCGGGCCCTCGAGAGCAGGGCGGCGTTGACCGCGAAGGAGGGGTTCTCGGTCGTCGCGCCGATCAGCACGACGGTGCCGCGCTCGACATGCGGGAGCAGCGCATCTTGCTGCGCCTTGTTGAAGCGGTGAATCTCGTCGACGAAGAGGACGGTCGGCTTGCCGTAGAATTTCTTCCGGTCTGCGGCACGCTTGATGATCTTCCGCAACTCGGGGACCCCGCCGAGCACGGCGCTGAAGGGCTCGAACTCGCCCTTCGTCTCGTGGGCGACGACGCGCGCGAGGGTGGTCTTCCCGGTGCCCGGAGGACCCCACAGGATCATCGATGGAATCCGGTCTGCGCGGATCGCTTTTGCGAGCAGCCGCTGCTGCCCGATCACGTGCTCCTGGCCGACCATCTCGGCCAAGGATCGGGGCCGCATGCGGTCCGATAGAGGAATGCCCGTGTCGTTGGTTTCGTTGGCGTGGTCGAAGAGGTCTGACATTCGTGTCCGACTCGCGAATGTAGCTGTCAGCTCGGTTTCACGCCCTGAAACTTTTTGCCCCCCGGATCGTCTGTGAACCGTGCACATCGAGCATCGGGAACGGTCCTTGCGTAGCCAGGTTTGGAGTTCTGCCGTGCGCAATCTGTTGGAAATGATCTACGAACACCAGCTCCTGCGGAGCAAGGAGCGTAACCTCGACATCCCTCTCGACGACGGGGAACGGGTTCGCCTCCTCGGTCTGCGGCGTCTGCTGCAAGGAGAGGTGCCCGATACGCGCCAACGTGAGCTGGCGCGCGTGCGCATGGCGTTGGCGGTCCAGTTCACGCGGCCCGGCGGGTTCGAGGCTGGTGAGATCAGAAACGTCTCGGGCGGCGGCTTCATGATTCTCGCTCGCAAGCCTCAAGAGGTCGGCACGCGCATCATCGTCCGTATCGAGGACGCCCGCACCGGCACCGAGTACGTGTTTCCCTGCGTGGTGCGGTGGCGCTCCAGTCGCGGCCCGGGTCGTATGGGACTCGAGCTCGACGGGGTGCCCAACCGCAGCGAGCTCTTCGAAGAGGCGAGCGGCGTGTGGAGCCGGAGCCTCTCGTTCGGAGCGCAGCGCTCCGATCCGATGGTCGCCTAGCGCACCGGCCCGTTGGCTCGGTGCCCTGGCGGCTAGCGGACGATCTTCAGGCGCTTGGGGCCCTTGCCCTTGGGCGCCTTCTCTCCACCGGCGGCCACGAAGTGTCGCTTCGCGATGGCCTCGGTCAGCGCGTCCGCCGCCTTGGCGAACCCCTTGCTGACGTCCGAGTTGGGATCGGCGCGCACGATCGGCATGCCCTCGTCACCCCAGCGCCGCACCTCGGACTCGATCGGGATCTGCGCCAGGAGCGGCGCGTCCGAGAACTCGGCGACCTTCTTGCCACCGCCGGCGCCGAAGAGCTCGTGCTTGACGCCCGCGCTGTCGATGAAGTGGCTCATGTTCTCGATCACGCCGAGGAGCGGCAGGTTGAGCTTCCTGCACATCGAGACCGACTTGTACACGTCCGCGAGCGCGACGGCCTGGGGCGTGGTCACCATCACGACGCCCGAGACCTTCAAGCGCTGGGCCATGGTCAGCGCCACGTCGCCGGTGCCGGGGGGCAGGTCGATCACCAGGTAGTCGAGGTGTCCCCAGGAGACGTCCTCGAGGAATTGCTTGAGCGCTCCGTGCAGCATCGGCCCACGCCAGACGACGGCCTGCGTGTCCGACTCGAGCAAGAACCCGATCGACATCATCTTCACGCCGAAGCGCTCGAGCGGCTGGATCTTCTTGCCGTCTTCGGAGACGGGGTGGCCGTTCACGCCCATCATCGTCGGGATGGAGGGGCCGTAGATGTCGGCGTCGAGCAGGCCCACCCGTGAGCCCATGTCCTGAAGCGCGAGCGTCAGATTGACGGAGGTGGTGCTCTTCCCGACGCCGCCCTTGCCGCTCATGACGAGGATCACGTTGCGGACGTTGGGGATCGGGTCTTCGCCGGTGACCTCGCGCGTGGGCACGACCGTCTCGACGGTCAGCTCGATGCCGGGCACCGCCTTTTCGACCGCCGCGCGGACCCGTTCCTCGACGGCCTTGGCCGGGCTCGACACGCTCGCCTTGGCCTTGAGGGTGTCGCCGTCGAGCCGGAGGTTGCTCAGCGTGCCGATCTCGAGCATCGGTTTGTCGAACACGGGGTCGATGACATGGGCGAGGGCGGCGCGGGCTTCTTCGAGGGTCGGGGTGCTCATCTGACGGGAGCCTTAGCGCCCCACGCCGCCGCCGTCTAGCGTTCTGGACCCGTCAATCGGGTTGAAAGAGCCGCTCTTGGCTGCTGTCGTCGTCGTAGAACATGGCGGCTCGGTCGAACGTGACAGCCCCGAAGGTGTTCACGACGATGGCCAAGACGAGCAGGGTCATCCAGAGGCCTCCGAACCGTCGCCGTGAGAGCGCGAGCAGCACGATGAGCATCGGCATGTAGTCGAGGCTGAATCGGTAGCCGAACTGGACCCAGCCGCTGTTCTGGTAGCAGAGGTCCAAGATCGCCACGATCGCGCAGGTGATGAAGAGGCCGGTCATGAGGCCGGTGATCTTCTTGGGCCAGAGCAGCGGCAAGAGCCCGGGGGAGGTGACCCAGAGGGCGAGGCCGTGCCGGCTGATCATGACGTAGGGAGCGGCAGCGGAGAGCCACGGCAGCCCAGCGACGTAGATCGACAGGTTCTTGGCGAAGAAATGGAAGTTGAAGAGGCCCCACTTCTCGATCCGAGGGCGCCAGCGGATCATCAGGTAGGTGTGGCCAAACTCGAAAGGGTCACCGAAGCGCGTGTCGTTCAGGAACATCGCGACGCCCCCGATGGCGAGGATCGGCGCGGCGAAGAACCCGCACTTCAGCACCACCGGCATCCACTCCGTGTGTCGGATCCAGTGCACTAGCCCAGAGCCGTCCGGGGCGTTCTTCGCCCGAGAAGCGCGCATCGCCTCGAAGAGGAAAAAGAGCGCGAAGGGAGAGGTGCTGGGCCGCGTCATGAAGCAGAGGCCGAGCATGAGGCCAGCCCAGAAGGGCGACTTGGCTCCGATCGCGAAGTAGAGAAAGAGGATCAGGAGGAGGGACGCGACGATGTGCGCGCAGAACCAGACGCTGCCCTGAACGGCCGTGAAGAAGTAGACGCTGCCGAACGCGAAGAAGACGACCAGCGCCAGATCTTCCTTGAGGGTCCGGGGGCTGATCTCTTCCTCGCGCAGCCGGCGCAGGAGCAGGAAGAGGAAGGCCGGCGCGAGCCCGGCGAAGATCGCCCAGAAGAGCGGGTCCGAGAAATCGCGGCCGAAGATGGCCACCGCGGGCATCAGGACAACGGCGGGGAACGGCGGGAAGGAGACGTACCAGCGGTACCTCTCGTTCGGACGTTGGAAGGCGTTGGCGGGGCAGGGCGCCTGGATCTCGGGGTCGTAGCAGGCCCAGTCGTTGGTCCCTGCGGGACGGCCGCCGACCTGGCCGAGCTGCCCGTTCAGGTAGCTCTCTGCGAGGTGTGCGAAGTGGTTGTTCGGCGACGGGCCTTCCGTGCGTGGACCCGCTACGAGCGCGTAGACGGTCGCGGTGACCACGAAGATCGCGATCGGCAGGCCGAAGCGACGCAGGGCACGCGCCCGCCCGCCGTCCGCGGGTCCCGTGGGTTCTCCCGGTCCGGGGGCGTCTTCGTCGGGCGTCGAACTCGACTCGGGCTCTTGGGGCTCGTCAGCCAAGGCGCGGGAGGATAGCGCAGGACGCGCTTCGTTTCGTGTTTGTCGAAAAGGGCGCTAGAAGGACGGCCTCGATCGGAGGCTTTCTCGTGATGAATTGGAAGTGGCTCGTTTGTGTGTGCGTGCTCGCGCTTGGTACCGCGTGTGACAGCGGCGGGGGCACCGACGCTGGACCCGGCATGGACGCTGGCGCGAACGATGGCTCGACCGCGGACGCGGGCGAGAGCATGGACCTCGCGATCCCCGGCCTGAACGGCGAGGTGGAGGTGATCATCGACGATCGCGGCATGCCCCACATCTATGCCACGACCGTGCACGACCTGATGATGGTCGAGGGCTACCTGATGTCGCGCGATCGCTTCGTCCAGATGGAGCTGCTCCGTCGAAACACGGTCGGTCGGCTCGCCGAGGTCCTCGCCACGCTCTCGGCAGCCACGGTCGACTCCGACCGCGACCAGCGCTTCTTCTCGTTCGAGCGTCAAGGCCAGGCCATCTACGATTCGCTGCCGGCCGACGATGAAACCCGCCTCGTGGCCGAGGCCTTCGTCGCGGGCATCAACCACTACATCGACACCGTCATCGACACCGACGAGTACCAGCCGCCGCGCGGCCATGAGCTCTTCAACGCCATCCGGGTCAGCCCCAACTTCGGCCACTGGCACCCGCGGGACATCTTCGCGCTCGCCCGCTTCCAGTCCTGGAACCTCGCCTACGGAGCCGGCGGCGACATCAACAACACCCGCGCGATTCGCGGCGCGCGTGACGCGTTCGACGCCAGCGATCGCTCCAACCCCCGGCTCGCTGCCCGCGCGGGCATCTTCGGCGACTTCTGGAGCACCGTGCAGGCCCGGCGCAACTACACGCGTGACGGCTTCCCCGACGGGTCGACGATGGCGGCGCTTCCGCCGATCACGAACCCGATCGTGCCGACGCCGATCGTGGACTTCCCGATGGCGTCCATCGTTGGCGCGGCGGACTTCCACGATCGCCTGCAGGACAGCCCCTACATGGCGCGCGACGAGCACTACGGCAGCAACTCCTGGGTCGTGCACGGGGACCAGACGGCCAGCGGCAACGCGATCCTCAGCAACGATCCACACCTCGCGCTCTACGCGCCCCCGGTGTGGTGGTACGCGCACCTCAACACCGCCCGCATGGGCGGAGAGCGCATGATCGACGCCGAGGGCATCGCCTTCGCCGGATTGCCGGGCATCGTGCTGGGCTTCAACGCCAACGTCGCGTGGAGCGCGACCACGACGGGTTACGACGTCACGGACGTGTATGCGGAGGAAGTCACGTTCCGCAACGACGGCACCCCGGCGGAGCCGACCTGGGTCCCTGTGTCGGTGACCTTCGAGGGCGCCCAGGTGAACCTGGACACGCTCGACGAGGAGATCCTCGTGGCCGGCGGGGACCCGCTCACCCATCGCCTCTACTCCGTGCCGCACCACGGCCGGATCATCCCGGATAGCTTCGTCGAGCCCGAGGTCACCGACCCGCCGGCCGGCATGACGGCCACCGGCAGCGGCATGTCGGTCCGCTACACGGGCGACGAGGTCAGCAATGAGCTCGCGTTTTTCGTCGGGTTGCTCACGGCCACGACCGTCAATGAGGCTTTTGACGCTGCAGACATGTTCGAAGTCGGCATCCAGAACTTCTCATTCGCCGACTCGGGCGGCAACATCGGCTGGACCACGACGGGCCGCATCCCGCAGCGGGCGTGCAACTTCTGGCTCGACGCGGACGGCGAGCCCGTGCTCGACGCGACCAGCGACCTCCCGCTCGCGCCGATGTTCGTGCTGCCCGGCACCGGCGGCTACGAGTGGGGCGCGGATCTCGATCGATCCTTCATCCCCCATGATCAGAACCCCGCGCGCGGCTACATCGCGACGGCGAACCAGGACAACGTCGGCGTCACCGACGACGGCAACCCGTGCAACGACGATCACTACATCGGAGGCGGCTTCGCGGTGGGCTACCGAATGGGGCGCATCGTTCAGCGCCTCGACGAGGCGACCGCGGCGGGCGGAATCACGGCCGACGACATGGTCGCGCTGCAGCACGAGACCCGCTCGCAGCTCGGTGAGAACATGCGCGACGCTATCGTCGCCTCGCTGGACCACGCGCTCGGAGACCCCTCCGATGACGACGCGCTCGCGGCCGTCATGACGGCCGCTGGCGCGGACGGCGCGTCCGACCTGACCGACGCCCGTGACCGGCTGATGGCTTGGAACTTCTCGACGCCCCACGGCGTCGGCGCGACGGACGCTTCGGTGATCAGCGAGAGCGTGGCGACGACGGTCTTCAACGTCATGGTCACGCACCTGACCCAGCTCGCGTTCGACGACGAGGAGGCGATGATCGGGCGCTCGATGGGGGCCTCCCAGACCGGGCGCATGCTCGAGTGGGCGCTCGCCGATTCGGCCGACCAGATGGCCTTGCCGCTCTTCACCTATGCGGCGCGCTACGAGGGCATCATGGACTGGAACGACACGGTCGTCTGGGATGACCTCGGCACCGACACGGTGGTCGAGACGCGCGACGAGCGCGTCGCGAGCGCCATGCTTGCGGCCATCGTGTGGCTCGAAGGGGAGCTCGGCGCTGACTGGGACGCTTGGCGCTGGGGCGAGCTGCACACGGTGCGGTTCCAGCAACTCGTGATCCCCGCGGCCGACCCGGGCGTGGTCTCGATCCCGCCGCGCGACGACACCGACCTGCCCTACGGTTTCCCGCGCGACGGTGACTACGGCGCGGTCGACGTGATGAACTACAGCCTGAGCAACCCGGACGGGATTCGCCATGGCGTCAACAGCGGGCCGCGAGGCGGGCCGTCTCAGCGCCTCGTCGTCGAGCTCACCCCGGAGGGCCCCGAGGCGCGCAACGCGTTGCCGGGCGGGCAGGTCGAGGACCCCGACAGCCCTCACCACGCGGATGAAGCAGCTCATTGGGTCGCCGATGAGCAGCCTCCCCTCTACTTCTCGTTGACGGACGTTCAGGCGCACGTGGAGTCGACGTTGACGTTCGTGCCGGGCACTTGACCTTCGACGGCGTAGACGAAATGGGCAGCGACGACGTCGCCCAGGTTCGCTGTCCCTGGTGCTTCGAGGCGATCGAGCTCTACGTCGACCCGGGCGAGCGCGGCGTGTTCACCGAGGACTGCGAAGTCTGCTGTCGTCCTTGGCGTGTCTCGGTGACCCGCGATGCCGGGCAGCTCTACGTGTCGGTCGAGCGCTCCTGAGTCAGCGCGCGAGGCGGCAGATCATCAGCTGTTTGGGGGAGGACGAGTCGAACGGCCTGGCGTCGTAGTCGCCGAGCTTCTGCACGATCTCGAAGCCTGAGCGCTCGAGCCAGGCGTCGAGCTCGCGCGGGAAGAAGAGACGCATCGTGAGCTCGTCCACCCGCGCGTTCTCCGTCCCGTCCACGGTGTAGCGCCAGACGATCCGGTTCAGCTGCGTGGCGGGCTCGTAGTGGTTTTCCTCGAAGAGCACGACCTCCTTCTGGAGGTGTGGGTCGAGGTAGCGAAGGAGCTGACGCCGCTTCTCTGGCGTATCCCCGAGGAACGCGAGGCTTGGCTGAAACGTGTCGATGACCAGCCGGGTGGTTGGCGTCATGTGGCGAGCGATGGTGGAAAACGCCGCCGCTAGGGAGGCATCGTCGAGCATGTGGTTGAGCACATTGAACGGCATCAGCACGAGCTCGAAGGTGCGCTCGAGGTCGAAGCTGCGAAGGTCCGCGAGCGCGAGCGTCACGCCCAGGTTCTCTGTGCTCGCTCTCTGGCTGGCCCACTCCAGCATCGCCGCCGAAAGCTCCACTCCGACGACCTCGGCGCCGGCGCGTGCGAGCTCGAGCAGAACCCGGCCGGTGCCCGAGCCGAGCTCGAGCACGGCTCCCGGGTGCTCGTCGAGCAAGGACCGATAGAACGGCAGGTCCGCCGGAGCGGTCATCTGCGTGAGCAAGTCGTAATGCGCGGGATCGGAGTAGAGGTCGGGCAGGACCTCGTCGGCGAGCCGACCGAGCGCATGCACGATTTCTTTGGGTTCGGGCACGGGGAACGCCTTGTCAGGAGAGGCGGCGCGCGGCCATGCCGATGTGCTCGACGACCTCGTCGAGGGGATGCAGTCCCACCGACCAGCCGATCATGGAGGCGAACCAGACCTGACGAAGAAGGAAGGCGTCTTCGCGCTCTCGATCGGTGCAGTCGTCGGGATCGACCTCGGCGGCCGGCACCCCGCGAATGGCTCCGATGATCATGCGCCGCGTCTCGACGTCGCTGGCCAAGATCGCTTTGACGACCGCTCCCCGGCCACTCGCGAGCGCGCTCAGCATGTCCCTGGTGAAGGCCGGGTGGCGCGCGATGACTTCCGTGAATCTCGCGAAGAACGCCACGACCCGCTCCTCCGGCGTGCCTTCCGCCGTGACCGGCTCGCCGAGTGCCTGCCGCATCATGGTCATCTGCCGCTCCACCACAGCGCCGAGAATCTCGTCTTTGTTCCGGAAGCTCTTGTAGAGCGTGCCGAGGGCGAGCCCGACCTCTTCGGCGACATCTCTGAGACCGATGCGATGGAGGCCTCGCTCCTCCGCCAGACGGATGGCGGCCCCCACGATTCGGGAGCGCTGGGTATCTCGGTCCACCTTCACGGGGCTCAGTCTACTCCTTCCGGGCTCGACTCGGGATGTTCACCCGCCCGATCTTCTGGTAGGCACGGGGCTCGCGAATTCAGAGGAGAGCGAAGATGGCCTACGAAGTGCCCGCCCGCGTGCGTGAAGACGCCGCCACCCCGATCAGCGATCTCGACCGTTACCGTGAGCACTGGGCTCGCGCCGAACGCGACCCCGACGGCTTCTGGCTCGATGTGACGAACGAGCGCATCGAATGGAGCAAGGCGCCGACCTTGGGCCTCTCCGGTGGCTTCGGCGAGATCCAGGACGGCCCCCTCTCGTGGTACTCGGACGGCGAGCTCAACGTGACCGCTAGCTGCCTCGATCGGCACCTCGAGACGCGCGGTGACAAGGTCGCGATCCTCTGGGAGGGCGACGAGCCGGGCGAGGTCCGCAAGCTCACCTACCGCGAGCTGCACGCGGAGGTCTGCAAGGCCGCCAACGCGCTCACCGCCCTGGGCCTCAAGAAGGGCGAGCGGGCCATCATCTACATGGGCATGGTGCCCGAGGCCGCGATCGCCATGCTCGCTTGCGCGCGCATCGGCGCGATTCACTCGGTGGTCTTCGGAGGCTTCAGCGCCGAGGCCCTGAGGGACCGGATCCGAGACTGTGGCGCCGAGATCGTCATCACTCAGGACTGGGGCAAGCGCGGCTCGCGCAACATCCCGCTGAAGGTCGTCACGGACAAAGCCGTCGAGGGTGAGTCCGGCGTGCGGCACGTGCTCGTGTACAAGCGCACCGAAGAGGAGACCCCGTGGGATGACTCCCGGGACGTCTGGTGGCACGAGGCCGTCGGCGGCGCGAGCGCCGAACACGACGCGGTGATCGTGGAGGCGGAGCACCCGCTCTTCATCCTCTACACGTCGGGGTCCACGGGCCGGCCCAAGGGGGTCGTGCACACGACGGGCGGCTACATCACCTACGCCAGCTACACGCACGGCACGGTCTTCGACCTGCGAGAAGACGACACCTTCGCTTGTGTGGCCGACGTCGGATGGATCACCGGGCACACCTACATCGTCTACGGGCCGCTCGCGAATGGCGCCACGACGTTGATGTTCGAGTCGATCCCGACCTACCCAGACGCCGGGCGCTACTGGGACATGGTCGAGCGGCACAAGATCACGATCTTCTACACGGCTCCGACGGCCATCCGTGCGCTCGCGGCGCAGGGGGACGAGCACGTCACGAAGTACGACCGCTCGACGCTCCGTGTGCTCGGGACGGTCGGTGAGCCGATCAACCCAGAGGCGTGGGAGTGGTACTACGATGTCGTCGGCCAGAAGCGCTGCAACATCGTCGACACCTGGTGGCAGACCGAGACGGGCGGGATCGCCATCTCGCCGATCGCGCCGGCGACGCCGACCAAGCCAGGTTCCGCGACGTACCCGATGCCGGGCATCGTTCCGTCGCTGCGCACGCCCGAAGGCGTCGTGATCCGAGGGCCGGGCCAAGGCTTGCTCTGCATCGACCACTCGTGGCCCGGTCAGGCCCGAACGGTGTGGGGTGACCACGCCCGGTTTGTGTCCACGTACTTTTCTCATGTGCCCGGGAAGTACTTCACCGGTGACGGCTGCCGTCGGGACGCGGACGGCTACTACTGGATCACCGGGCGAGTCGACGACGTGCTGAACGTGAGCGGGCACCGGATGGGAACAGCGGAGTTCGAGTCTGCGCTCGTGTCCGTGGAAGCCGTGGCCGAAGCGGCGGTCGTGGGATATCCGCACGACCTCAAGGGGCAGGGCGTCTACGCGTACGTCGTGGCTCAGGCCGGTGAGGAGATCGATCGGAAGATGCTCAACGGAGCTTGCCGTGAACAGATCGGGGCTCACGCCAAGATCGATCGGGTCCAGATCGTGCCGGGGTTGCCGAAGACGCGCTCCGGCAAGGTGATGCGGCGGATCCTCCGCAAAATCGCCGAGGGACGCGGCGATGAGCTGGGTGATGTCTCTACGCTGGCCGACCCCAGCGTGGTCGAGAAGATCAAAGGCGGCGCGGTGCTCGAGAGCTGAGCTCCAGCTCGACTCAGGGCACGTACCCGTTGCGCAGGTACGTGCCCCGGCCCGTCGGCCAGAGCATGCAGTTGTCGGCCGAGCCCGGCACCGAGTAGACGAGCACCTGCTGGGTCCGGTCCTCGCCGTCCTTGAGGCTGACGATGATCTCCAGGGTGCCGTCCCCATCGACGTCGGCGATGGTCGGCACCGGCATCGCCCCGCGGGCCGGGAGCGGGATGGTGTGAAGCACCGCCCCGTTGGCGCCGAGCACGTAGAGTGCCGATACGCCCTCGTCGGGTGAGTAGGTGTTGAAGACGATCTCTGGCACGCCGTCGCTCGAGAGGTCCGCCACGACCACGCCGCCTGTGAGCACGCGATCGCTGGTCGTGAAGTCGCTGGCCCAGAGCTCGTTGGCCCGGGCGTCCACTGCGTGGATCTGTCCGTCGAAGCCGGCGAAGACCATCTCGGGGCCGTCGGCGCTCGGGTCGAGTTCCGCCACGGTGACCTGGTTGGTAGCACCCACCACGTTGGTCCCGTCGAAGTCCCAGAGCCCGGCGAGGTAGCCGGGCGCGTGGAAGGGCGTGTTCCAGTCGTCGGGCCGCGTGCCGTCGGCGTTGAGCACCCAGAGGCCGACGCCGCGCAGCCGGTCGGATTGGGCGGCGTTCTGGACGGATCCGAGCACGACGAGCTCGGGTGTGCCGTCGCCGTCGATGTCGGCGATCGCAGGGGCGGAGTTGGTGAAGTGAGCCTGGTTTGCGGCGTCCTCGTCATCGGCCCAGCCCTGCTGAGCGAGCGCGTAGTCGTGAAGGAAACGAACGCCCGAGAACTTGCTGCGGCCCTCGAAGATGGAGGCGGCGTCGAACGCCCGACCGTCGCCCGCGTGCAAGCTCATGTACGCGTTGTCCTGCGTCGCAAAGATGTCGGCGCGGCCGTCGCCGTCGACGTCTCCGACGGCGACGTTCTGGTCGTACCCGCCGGTCACGTAACAAGCGTCGTCGCAACCGGCGGCGCCGCTCGTGTTGGCCGGGAAGCCCGAGACGACGCTGCCGTCGTCGTTCACTGCGATGACGATGTCTCTTTGGTCGCTCGCGTTCAGCGGGCTCGTCGTGACGGCGACCAGTTCGAGGCGGCCGTCGGCATCGATGTCGCCAGCGGCGAGCGACCGCAGTTCGTCCTGCCACTCGAACGGGAAGCCGGGCCGTTCGGAGCCGTCGGGGCCGAAGAGGTGAATCTGCCCGCGCGAGGCGATGGCGACCTCCAGGCCCGGAGCTTCGGGCACGAGGTCCGCGACGACCGGGCTCGACCAGATCCGCCCATCGACCTCGGCACGGAAGACGACCTCACCGTCGAGGTGCCACCCGAGCAAGAGGCTGTGACGCGGCACGAGGATCTCGTTCTGCCCGTCGCCGTCCAGGTCCGCGACCGCTGCCGATCCGAGCCATGCTTCGTGCCACCGGTCGAAGAGCGTTGCTTCGAGGGTTGGCTCGGCGACGTCCATCGAGCCCCCACCGGGGCCGGGCGCACACGACGGAGGGGGTGGTGGCGGCAGGGAGGCGTCGCGCGGCGGGCCCGCGTCTCGGCCCGCGGTCGTGCCCCCATCGACGTCTGAGGCCGAGTCGCAGCCGGCGAGCGAGAGGGCCGAAGCAAGCAAAAGAACGGAGCGGTACATGCTCCGACCCTACTCCGGCACCGGCGCGCCGTCATCGGGAGTACCCTGCGGCCACGATGCAAGAAGCTGAAGAGATGGAGCGCAAGTTGAGCGAGTCTGGCGTCGAAGCCGAGATCGCCGCCTGGTGTGCGCAGCGCCACGAAGAGGGTGACTCTACCGAGCTGCTGCAGCTGATGCTCTTGCGGGCGTTGTGGGAGGGGGTGCTGCGTCTCGGGGAGGGCTCGCCGCTCTCGATCGAACGTTGGCCCGAGCTCGCCGCAGGGGGGCTGCCTTTCCTCGATGGCGCCGCGGCTCGACGCTTGCTGGACTCGGGGGCGTCCCCGACCGATCTCGACGCGGTGATCCGAAGCGCGCAGAGCGTGGCGCTCTACGACGCCTGCCGGACGCTCGATGGCGGCGGCAGGAAGCAGCTCGAGGCCGCGCTGGGTAAGGACCTCGCGCGGGGCCTCGGTTGGGCGGTGGTCGCTCAAGACCCCAAGCGCACGCCGCCCAAGAGTCTCGGTGGCCTGCATTCGACCTTTGAGCAGCTCGAACCCAAACCGGCGGAAGCTGACGTCTCGGAGTAGCCTCTGGGCCCCATGCGCATCTCCGTGAAACGCAGTGACGGCGCCGGACGCCTCCAGCTCCAGGTGCTCACCGGACAAACGCCTTGGCGTGTCTCGATGTCAGGGCAGTCCGAGGAAGCCTTGCTCGATCCGAGCCCCGGCGCGCTGGGGTTCCTCGCGGAGGGCTATCCGGATTGGTTGCGCGAGCTCTGCGAGCCGATCGACGCCGACCGTCAGCTCGCCGAGAGCATCGTCGCCGAAGTCAGGCGGCGCCACGGGTGAGCCTCCGTCGGCCGGTTCGACGAAAGTGAAGAAGAGCCTCTCGGTTCTTCTCAGTTGCTGGCGTTTTCGCGCTCGCGCTCGGCGATGCGCTGGCGGACCGACCCGTACGCACGCTCCTGCTCGACCATGATGTCGATCGCTTGGATGCGCGCGCGCCCCATCTGAGGAAGGGTGACGGCGGCGTTGCTGTCGGCGAAACGGACATAGGCCTGCCAGGCGGTGCGGGCGTCTTCGAGGCGGCCGTCCATTCGCTCGAGCGTCTGGGCGACGCCCTGGAGCGCGCGTCCGCGCCAGCGCGGCTCGGTCTCGGCGAGATCGGCGGCTCGCTCGAATCCGGTCACCGCGTCCTGGAGGTTGCCCGAGATGCGGTTGGCCGCCGCGAGGTAGTAGGGCGCCTGCGGGCGGTTGCCGTCGATGCCGATCGCCTCCCGAAACGCTGTCATCGCGCCCGAGCTGTCCCCGCTCACGAGGAGCTGGATGCCGGATTGAACCCGCTGCGTGTACTCGTCCGCGCTCGTCGTGGATGTCTCCGCCTCTTCCTGCGCGGCGGCGGGCGTGGCGAAGGCGAGCGAGAGCGCGAGCGAGAGGGTGGCGAAACGCATCTCGCGCATCCTAGTGCATCCGGACGCGGGACGCGCCCGAGGACCGTGCTTTCGGTGCGTGAGCGCGCTCCCGGCACTGGGCTCTGAGCCAAGTCGAGCGGCGCCCAACCCGTCAGCTCGGGCACCCGAGCGGTAGCTCGCGGGGCGCCGCGAGGCGGGTCGAGAGCGCTCTGATGGAAGTGGCCCGGCCCGGTGCTAGCTTCGCCCACGATGTCCATCGAGACCTACGACGTGAGCAAGGGCAAGCGACCCGGAACCTACCGACTGCCCAGTGGCGATGAGCTTCCGCTGCCCGACTCCTGGGGCCTGCTTCCGCCCGGAGACGCGACCCTGACGCGGCGAGTGAAGGCGGCCACCAGCTCGTGGACGGTCAAGGAGAAGCGCGGCCGGCGCACGTTTTCGCAGGGGCTCTGGGCCGACGCGCGGGTGATCGAGCTGCTCAAGGAGAAGCTCGAGGCAGAGCGCGCGACCCCGGCGTATCAAAAGAAGCTCGCCGCCTCACGCCGCCGGAGCGCGGAGAAGCAGCGGCGCTACGTCGAGGAGTTTCGGGCCAGCGTCTCCGCGTACCTCGATTTTCACCCGCGCTACGCCGAGTTCGAGATCGCCCTGGCCGAGGCCGTGACGACGCACGCGACGCCGGTGGGCTCGGGTACGGTCGCGCGGACCCAACGCATCGACGTCGACGCCCGGGCCGAGGCGGCGGTCATCGCCTGGATGCGTCACCAGACGACGGCGTACGACAACCTCGTCATCCCGCGTGTGAAGGGGGCGCGTCGACAGACCCGGCGGATGCTCGCGGCGAAGTCGAAGGCGCTCCTCCAGCGCTATCGAAAGGGTGGCGCTCCAGAGCCGGAGCGCTGTCCGCTGGCTCGTGCCTTGGGCGCCGCGGACTGAGGGGCGAGACGGAAACGCAAAGGGCGGGCCGGACCGATCGGCCCGGGACCCGCCCGTTGAAGCGACGACGCCGGAGCGTCGGTCAGGGGTGCTGGCTGCGGAGCTCCGTCGTGTGCAGGGTCGAGCGCAGGTTCTCGTTGGCGCGGTAGCTGCCCACCCAGACGTCGTATCGGCCGCTCGGCGGGTTCGTGATGTCGACGGTGGGGTTCAGGCCGCCATGGGAGTCGTCGTTACAGTGCCAGCGGCCGGCGGCGTCGTTGATCACCAGCGTGGTGTCACCCGAAGACGTCGCGTAGAAGCGGAGGAACGAGCCGGCGTTCTGGTAGTCGACGATGTAGTCGGGCTGGCGCGTCACGTGGCCTCGGCAGCCAGGCGCGAGGCTCATTTGGCTGGCGTCGAGGTTGCCACCGGACGTGATCGAGACGGTGTGGGGGTCCGGTACGAAGCCGGCGCGAAGGGTCTGCCGGCCGAAGTTGCTGGCGTTGCCGCCGATGGCGAGTCCGCTCTGCGCGACGACCACTCCGCCGACGCCGACGATAGCCATGGCCGCGGCCAAAGCGATGCTCTTGCTCGTGATGCTCTTGCTCGTGGTGCTCTTCATGATTTTCTCCTCCACACGGGGTTGCCGTGTGCGTGTTCGACGCAGAAACAATCGCGGCCACGGTGTCTCCCTGATTTCAGTATGCTGTGGGGGTGTCTGCTTCTACTTGGTGGCTCAGCGGTGAGAGCTCGTTCGCCAAACGCATCACGCCTGCGGGCTTGGTCGTGGGGCGCTCACCTCACTGCGATGTGGTTTTGCGGAGCGAACAGACGAGTCGCCGCCAAGCCTTGATTTATCTCGACTCGACGGGACCACGGCTCGTTCCCCTGGGCTCGCAGGTCCTCCGGGTCAACGGCTCCGGCGCCGACGCCGAGCTCGAACTCAGCGAGGGCGACAAGATCGAGCTGCCCGAAGCGACCTTCGAGATCACGCGGCAGGCCGGCGGACGGCCCGATACGGCCGCCGGAAGCGCGGTCTGGGTGCTGGAGGGGCCAGCGGGCGGACTCTTCGGCATGGCTCATTCGCCCTTTCTCGTCGGCGGGAGTGCCGAGGACGATCTCCACGTCGCCAACTGGCCGGAGGCTGCGCTCTGCTTTCGCACGGTCGAGGGCGGCCTCGAGGTAGAAGCGAGCGTCTCGGTCGACGTCGGCGGCACGGTCGTCGGTGCCGGGGAGTCCCATCGAGTGCGGCGAGGGCAGACGCTCTCGATCGGCGGCTCCACCGTGAAGGTGGTCACCGGAGGGGAGCTCGCGAGCGGGAGCACGGCTTCGCTGGAGCGCTCCGATCGCGTGACGAAGGCACGCCTCGAGTTTTTGCCCCGCGGCGGGCGGCTCCACCTGACGCTCGCCGGTGAGATCTTCAGCGTGTACCTGACCGACCGCCGCTGCGACCTCGTCGCGGTCCTCCTTCAGCCGCCCGAGCCGTTCACCGCCGGCCAGGCGATCGAGGACGCCCACGTGCTCTCCCGGGTGTGGGGCAAGAAGCAGGTGGATCGCACTCACCTCAACGTGCTCCTGCACCGGGTGAGGAAGGACCTCTCCCGGATCGGGCTCGACGGGCCCGCGCTCATCCAGCGCAGCGAGGGCGGGGGGGCCACACGCTTCGTGCTGAGCTCCGACGCCGAGGTGGCGCTCGAGTGAACGACGCGAACAAGCTCTTTCGCGCGACCCATTCGGTCGAGGTCGCCGGCGATCGGCTCCTCGAACCCGACGCGGCCAAGCGGGCTGGGCCGGGGACCGAGTTCCTCGATCGGTACGAAGTGCTCGGGGTCATCGGCAGCGGTGGCATGGGTGAGGTGAAGCTCTGCCGAGACCGGACGGTCGGCCGCGAGGTCGCGATGAAGGTGATCCGGCGCGGTGACCGCGACTCCCCTCGGCGCTGGCGGTTCGTGCGCGAGGCTCGCGTTCAGGGGCAGCTCGAGCACCCGGCGGTCGTGCCGGTCTACGACTTCGGCGTCGACCCTCAGGGCGATCTCTACTTCACGATGAGGCGGGTTCGGGGCGTGAGCCTCGCCGAGGTCGTCGACGCGCTCGCGGACGGGGACCCGACGACCGAGCGTCGCTGGGGGCGCCGGAGGCTGCTGACAGCGTTCTCGCAGGTCTGCCTCGCGGTGGACTTCTTTCACATGCGCGGCGGGATCCACCGAGATCTCAAGCCCAGCAACATCATGCTCGGCGAGTTCGGTGAGACGTACATTCTCGACTGGGGACTGGTGAAGCTCGTGGAGGCTCGCTCAGGCGACCGAGAGAGCCTCGTCGACGCCTCCAACGCGGCGACGACGGGGCACGGCTCGGTGCTGGGCACGCCGGGCTATATGTCTCCCGAGCAGCTACGCGGCGAGGTCGAGCGGGTCGGCCCGCGTTCGGACGTCTATTCGCTCGGCGCCATCCTCTTCGAGGTGTTGGCGCGGGAGCCCCTGCACCCGCGCACGGCGACGAAGGAGAAGCTGCTCTCGGTCCTCCGCACGGACGGCGGTCGGCCGAGCCAGCGCAAGAAGGCCCGAGGCGTCGCCACGGCGCTCGATGACATGGTGGAGAAGGCGACCCGCTTGGAGCCCGAAGACCGCCACCTGAGTGCCCGGGCCTTCTCCGAGGCCATCGAGGAGTACCTCGACGGTCGCTGAGCTCAGCGGGTGCGCACGGTCTGGACGGGCGCCGACTCGTGCTCGAGGAAGCGGTAGTAGTGCGTCAGGACGCGGCGCACGTATCGCTGGGTCTCTTCGTAGGGAGGGATGCCGCGGTAGCGCATGACGGCGCCCTCGCCGGCGTTGTAGGCGGCGATCGTCAGCACGAGGTCGCCGTTGAAGTGGTTGGCGAGCACCCGCAGGTAGCGCGTTCCGCCCATGATGTTCTGACGCGGGTCAAAGACGTCGGTGACCCCCATCCGAGCTGCCGTAGCCGGCATGAGCTGCATGAGGCCCCCCGCGCCGGCGTGGCTCACGACCTGGGGGTTGTAGTCACTCTCGACCCGGATGACGGCGCGAACGAACGACTCCGGCAGCCGGTAGAGCGCGGCCGCTTCTCGGATGAAGGCGTCGTATCGGGTGTAGCGCTCGGGGCTCCGGTCTCGGGTTTGTGAGCCAGGGCGTGCTGCGGCCGCGGGCGCGCTGGGCCGTGGCGGCGCGGTGCGGATTCGGCGGACGCCGCGGCGCTGCCGAGGCGGTGTGTTGCTGAAGTGCTCCACGCCGTCGGAGTCCGTGTAGACGAAGATGTCCGCTCGCGCCTGCGCGCCCGCGAGGGCGACGACGGCAAAACACACCAGGGAGAGCGCCTTGGTTCCAGACATCCGCATCTCAGGGTATTCGCCCAACGTGTCAGACGCCAAAGAAGCGGGCTGCTATTCCCGCAGGCCGTCTCCGGCCCATCCTTTTTGACACGTGCTTTCGCGCCGGGCCCCGTTTGACTGCGCCCTTCACGTCTCGGGCAGGTCCGCTATCCTGTGCGCGTGACGACGGAAGAGAACCCAGAGGGTGGCGCCGCGACGGCGCCGAGTGGGGCCGCGAACGACACCGAGGTGCGTTCCCTGGCCGGATTGGTGCTTCGGGCCGCCGAGCAAGGGGAGATCGAGGCACTGCTCGCCTCCATCGCCGACACGAGCGATCGACGGTTCGTCTCCGAGCTGGCCGACCTGGCCAGTGGCTCCTACGACCTGAGCCCGACGAGCGGAGAGCTCTTGATCGAAGAAGAGTTCGAGCAGCGCGCGGAGCTCACCGACGTTCAGGAAGCGGCGCTCGTGCAGGGCATCGCGCGCACCAAAGATGAGGGCGCCCGGAGGATCTGGGAGCGGGCGCTCACGATGCTCGAGCGCGAGCGATCCGCTGACGTCTGAGGGCGTACTCGAACACCGCACGTTGTCCGGCCACGGTCGCCCCATAAAAGAAGGGCGACGCCCTCGATGCGTCGCCCCTCCCAACCTGGGTTCCAGTCTGTGTCCTGGCTCCTTTCATGCACTCCTCAGTGCGCATTGGGTGCATGGATAGTGGCGCACAGGACACGGACTGGGTTTGATCCTCATCAAGGCGTCCGCCCGGAACGGTGCGAAAGGAGCGACATGCTCTCCTACGCTCCCCTCGGACACCGTGCGACCACGTTCACGCTGCAGTGGCACCTGACGCACGCGTGCGAGCTCCACTGCAAGCATTGTTGGGGCTTCGGTCCCGGGAGCAACACCATGGCAAGCCGCGTTGAAACAACGCTGCTCCAGCATGGGAAGTACATCTCGCTCGAAGGCGCCACGGGCGTCGGGCGCGCACGCGCAGAGAAGCAAGACCGAGGTGAAGAAGGCGGCGCGGTGGGCCACCCCTCCAACGTGTGGGTTCGCGATGACGCATCGTTGATCTCCGTCAAGGCGGTGCTCGGGTCACGCAACGGCTCGTGGATCCCCAGCGCCCGATGCCGCCGATTCGATCGCTCAGGCGGCGCCCCTGACGGCCGTCAGGGGCAGCCGATCATTCGTCTGGGGTACGAAAGGCGATGGCGCACCCGATCGATCGCGTCACCGGTCGCGCGATGTCCCGACCGTCCACGAGCCTCTCGAGCGCGTCGGCCAGGTAGTGCAGCTCGATCTGGTCTGGCTCAAAGGGATGGTCGTCGACCGCGCCGCGGTAGACCAGTCGAGCGTCGCTGTCGAAGAGGAAGACTTCTGGCGTGCGCGTGGCGCCAAACGATCTCGCGACCTGCGACGTCGCGTCGACCACGTAGGGAAAGCGGACACCTGCGGCGCGGGCTCGCCGAACCATCTCTTCGTAGCCGTCGTCCGAGTATTCGATCTCTACGCCTGCGCTGGCGGCTCGGCTGCGCATGCGCTCGTAGAGCGCTCGCGAGTACGCGGCTGGGTCATTGGAGTTGATGGCGATGACGCCGACCCCGCGCGCCATGTAGCGGTTGCCGAGGGCGGTCAGGCGACCCTCCCAGGCTTGCGCCCAGGGGCAATGATTGCACGTGAAGATGACAAGCGTGCCGCGCCGAGCGCGCACGTCACCTATCGTGGTTTCACTTCCATCGACCCCCAGCATGCGAACGTCGAGGGACGGCATGGCGTCGCCGATGGCGAGCGGTGCGGTCCGCGGCGCCGACGCTGACGGCGCCGACGCTGACTGTGCCGACGCGGGTGTCCCGAGCGGGAGCACACAGAGCATCGCGGCTAGCGCCGTGAGACATGGACTGAACGTGGGGGGATCTTGGCATCGCATCATCGTGTTTCCTCTCGTGCGGTTGATTCCGTTCCTCCGGTGGCCAGCACGCTATCCACCGCGCGCGCCAAGGCTTGCTCTTGGACGGGCTCCAACCAGACGTCCGCGGCGGACCCCGATTCGTCGAAGAGGAGCGTCAGCGGGAGCGCGCCAGACCACTCGGCCTCGTCAAAGTGAGCGTCGACGGCGCGGATGAACGGGTCGTCCGGACCCACCCTCAGGTAGCTCGGCTCTGGGGCACCCAGATCATGGAGAAAGGCCGAAGCTGCTTCGCGCATGACGGGCGGATCCGTCGAGATGAGCACGAGCCGAAGGCCTCGCGCTCGATGCTCGCGAGCGACCCGCAGAATTCCGGGTAGCTCCTCCGCGCATGGTTCGCACCACGTCGACCAGACGTTGAGGAGCAGCGGGTGCCCGTCATGTTCGTCGATGAGAGCGTCGAGAGAGCTGGCGTCCACCTCCACGAGGGGAGCGCGAGCCGGCTCTATCCGCTCCGGCTCATCGACCGAGGAGCCAGGCGCCTCAGGAGCGGCGCAGCCCATCAGATAGAGCCAAGTGACGAGCGTGCATGCGTATGGGCCCGCCCTCCGCTGACCTACGCATCGCAACTTGGCGCCGCGGGGTGCGATGGGCTGCGGAGTGCGGGGAGGTCGAAGAACGCGTCCAGCGCCGGAGCCGCCTCCTCACTTGCCTGCATGTCCCACCACAGCTCGGCGCCTACGGCCGAGATGTTGAAAGTCATGAAGCCGCAGCAGCCGTGTTCGGCCTCTGCCAGTCGGGTGATCTCTTCGAGCACGCCGGGGGCGGCGGCGAACCGCCAGCGGCGCACCCCGCCTTCGAGTCGCTCGCTTCTGATGTGGTGCTGGGAGAAGAGGGTTCGAAAGGAGGCCGCGCGCTCCGGTACCCGAGCACCCTCCAGCGTGCAAGCGGCGGGGGCGTCGGGCAGGGCGACATGCGTTGCCTCGCTCGGCGGGCCGGCGTGGCTGCATCCGCAGCCGCTAGCGTTCGGAGCGTCTGTTGCGCGTCGAGAAGAGCGCAGCCGTCGCCAGCCGAGAGCGGCGAGCCCAGCGACAACGATCACGCCGCCGATTCCGAGGGCGGCGAAGGCTAGTTGTTCGACCACCGCCAACCAGGTGAGCGTCGCGGCTGCGCCCACCCCCAATAGAGGTGCGGCGCACGCGAGTGCGCACACGGCTGCGCCGGCGCTGAAGAGGCCCGATCCTGTGCTGATGGTTCGACTCGTCCATGGGGTTGTGTCCTGCATCTGCAGACCCTAGAGTCTGGTCTTAGTCCAGGGTCAAGGGGTCGCGATGCAAGAAATGACGAGCATGAAAATTGGCCAGTTGGCGGCCCGGGCTGGCGTCACCGTGGACACGGTGCGGTTCTACGAGCGGCGGGGAGTGCTGCCTGTGCCCACGCGCCGGGCGTCGGGCTATCGCGTCTATGGTGGGCCTACCCTGGAGAAGCTCCGGCTCGTGAAGGCGCTTCAGTCCCTCGGCCTCTCGCTCGACGAGGTGGTGGACGTCGCGAAGGTGATGGAGAGCGGAACCGCGAGCTGCGACTCCGAGCAGTGGCGTCTCGAGGCCGTGCTCACGCGGCTCGATGGCAAGATCGATGAGCTACAGCAGACCCGCGGACGGCTCGCCGATGTCCTGCATGGCTGCCGCACTGGGAACTGCAAGGCGTACTGCGCTGATCAGTGAAGGAGCGTTCGGTCGAGGATCAGCAGCCCGTCGGAGTCACGTTCGATCGCGCCGGCGGTCTCGAGCTTCTTCAGCACGCGGCAGAACGTCTCGTGACGAACGCCGAGGAGCTTGGACATGTCGCGCTGTTGGAGGCCCGGAGGCAGTCGCTCGCGGGTCCGCGGCGGAGAGAGGGTCTCGCTGAGCACGAGCAAGAGCGAGGCGACGCGGTCGTGAACCGTCGGCGCGCCGCGTGACTGGGCGAGGCGCTCCACCCGCTCCATCGCGTCGAGCTGCAGGCGAAGCATGTCGCGCCCGGCTACGTTCGACTCGTCGAGCACATCGTCGAGCACCTGGGCCGGGCAAAGGCAGACGATCAGGTCGGTGGCCGCGTAGTCGCACGTGATGCTGGACTTGCCCGGCTCCCGCGACTCGATCGGGAACATGCATCCGGGACCGGCCGCGTCGATCGCAGTGGCTCGCCCGGCCTCGTCGAGGCGCTGACGGATTAGGACGCCGCGGCGCACGAGACCAAACGCATGACGATCGGTCCATGAGGCAGGCACAAACGCGCGGCCTTCGACGGTGGCCGTCTCGAATGAACACGCGGCCTTGGTGTCACCGATCAGATCTCGAAGGATGCCGAGGCGGGAGCCCGGGCAGTCCGGGCACGCGGCGGCGTAGGGGGCTTGTCCGTGGACGGGGAGACGACTCATGACGACACGCTCGCTCGCTGGAAACCGCAGGTGAAGTGTCGCAGAGCCGGAGGCTCGTCGACGATTCGGTAGCCGCCGAGCTCGGCGGCGTTCTGAAAGACGTAGGCGACCGCCTCGATGATGTAGTCGACGTGGCTCTGGGTGTAGACGCGCCGGGGCATCGCCAGCCTGACGAGATCGAGGGGCGCGGGCTCCTGGGTCCCGTCATCCCGCGTCTTGCCAAACATGACCGTGCCGATCTCGCAGCTCCGGATCCCTGCCTCTTGGTAGAGCGCGACGGAGACGGCTTGGCCGGGAAGAAGGTTTGCAGGAACGTTGGGTAGGAAGCGCTTCGCGTCCAGGTAGACCGCGTGTCCTCCCGGCGGACCGAGGAGCGGAACCCCGAGCGCGTTCAAGCGATCCCAAAGGTAGGCGACCGAGGCGAGCCGGTAGTCCAGGTAGCGCTCATCGAGCACCTCCCTGAGTCCGACCGCGAGCGCCGCCAGGTCACGCCCGGCAAGGCCGCCGTAGGTCGGAAACCCTTCGGTGAGGATCAGCGCGTTGCGGCAGCGTGTCGCCAGCTCGTGGTCGTCGAGCACGAGGAAGCCGCCGATGTTGACCAGGCCGTCCTTCTTCGCGCTCATCCAGGCGCCGTCAGCCAGCCTGAACATCTCCTTGGCGATGTCCTCTGTGGTGCGATCGCTCTGACCGGGCTCACGACGCTTGATCAGGTGCGCGTTCTCGGCGAAGCGCGCGCAGTCGAGGAAGAGCGGCACGCCGTAGTCATCGACCAGATCTCGCACGTTGCGCAGGTTCTCGAGCGACACCGGCTGCCCGCCGCCGCTGTTGTTGGTGACGGTCACCACGACGGCCGGCACCCGGGATGCGTTCTCGTCGAGGAACGCGCGCAGCCGCTCGATGTGCACGTCGCCCTTGAACGGGTGATCGCTCTGGGTCTCGTAGGCCTCGGGGATCACGAAGTCGACCGCCTCCGCGCCGACCGCCTCGACGTTCGCCCGCGTCGTGTCGAAGTGGGTGTTCGCGGGGATCACGAAGTCGGCGTTGTTGCCGACGAGCGCCCCAAAGAGGATTCGCTCGGCCGCTCGTCCTTGGTGCGTCGGGATGACGTGTCGCTTGCCGGTGAGCTCGTGGACCACCGACTCGAGTTCGAAGAAGGAGCGTCCCCCCGCGTACGACTCGTCGCCGCGCATGATCGCCGCCCATTGGTCCTGACTCATGGCACCGGTGCCGGAGTCCGTCATCAGATCGATCGTCACGTGCTCTGCGCGAAGCGAGAAGAGGTTGTTCTTCGCCTCCGCGAGGAGGGACGTGCGCTTCGGGCGCGTGAGGATGGGGAGCGGCTCGACGACTTTGACGCGAAACGGCTCGATGATGGTCTCGGGATGAAAGGCCACGTCGGCTACCTAGACACGGGACCGACAGGTGCGAGCTTGACGGTGGTCAATCTGTGAGCTTTCCCGCACGGGCATCGTGGAAGGCCCTGGAGGGACCCATGCGCGCCACGCTCCTACTCGCGTTTGTTCTGGTCGGATGTGGCTGGCAGCTGCCTCCCGAGGGGTCCTATTTCGAGGAGCGCATTCAGCCGACCGTTCGCGAGAGCTGTGCGTTGACCACGAGCGGCTGCCACATCGCCGACCCGCGGGGATCGGCCATGGGCAACCTCGATCTGACCACCTACGATGCCCTCCTCCGGCGCTCGGACACCCTCATCGCGTACGGGCCATACCCGCGACCGCTGCTTCTCCTCAAGGCCTCCGGTCCGGTCGACATCGCCGTCGAGACCCTGGACGGAACGGTCGACATCACCACCGACATCCGCCACGGCGGCAGCCGCAACATCGAGCCTGGCTCACGCGCTTTCGGGGAGATCAACCGCTGGCTCGAGTCGGGGTTCTCCCGAACGGGAGTGCCCGTCGACCGGGGCCCGGAGGCCTCGGGGGGCTGTTCACCGGGCGCGGGCAGCGCGCCCGGGTTCAACGCGGACGAAGTGCCGGCACCCGAAGCGTCCTTTCGCCGCTTTGTCTCTGAGGTGCAGCCGCTGCTGCTCGAGTCGTGCGGAGCCGCGAGCTGTCACGGCGCGGCGCTCGCCGACTTCCACGTCTCCTGCGGTGAGACGGACGAGGAGCAGCGATGGAACTACTGGATCAGCCTGCAGATGCTCGGCCTCGATCCCGCTCGCTCCGAGCTCTTGAGCCGGCCCCTCGCCGCTTCCCGCGGCGGCGCCTTCCACGGTGGAGGGGACACCTTCGAGGACTCCTCGGATGAGGGCTACCAGCGCATGCTCGGCTGGGCCGAGGATCTCGTCTCGCGCGACCCCGACCAGGTCCAGGAGACGGAGGTCAGCGACGGCTACCGCTTCTTCGTCAACCGCGTTCAGCCGGTGCTGGTGCGCAAGGGCTGCATGGCGCTCGCGTGCCACTCCCCGGTGAGCCTGAAGTTCAACCTGAGGGGCGGCGCCCGGGGCACCTTCTCGCGCTTCGCCCGTCAGCGAAACTACGCGATGGCCCGACGGCTGCTCGCGACCGAGTCACCGGACCCGAACCAGAGCCGGATCATCGCCAAGAACCTCTTCACCCGTGAAGCGCATCCCGACGGTGACGGGATCAACCACCGGGGGGGTCCACTCTTGGAGGACTTCTTCGGGGGCGCGGCGCGACCCGAGGACTGCGCGGACGTCGATGTCGACGGAGGCGACCTGAACGAGATCCCCGCCTACTGTGTTCTCGCTCGGTGGCACGAGATCGAGCACGCTGCCGCCGCGCTCAGCCCGCTTCACCACATGGTTTGGGTCGAGCGGCCACCGGGGGTGGGCGCGGCGACGGACTTCGACACCTACCGGCCTGGCGCCGACTTGCGCGTGGCAGCGTCGACCGTCGACGCGACCGGCGCACTCGTGCTGGGCGACTCCTCGAGCGTGCTCGCCGACTGCGGCATCGATGTGAGCGTTGCCGATGTGAGGCGGCCCCGAGCCTCCTGGGATGGGTCGCGCTTCGCGTTCGCGGCTCGGACCTCAGCGTCTCTGCCGCTGCGGATCTACGAAGCGGACGCAGACGGCACCAACTGCTCCCCGATCGCTGCGCTCGCGGCTGAGGCGAATGAGCAGGACGGCATCCTCCTGCACGATTTCGACCCGGCGTACGCCCCGAACGGCCAACTCGCGTTCGCTTCGACGCGCGGGACCTCTCACGGTCGGCCCACGCTCACGCCGGCCGCCTTCGAGCCCAACGCCGATATCTACATCTTCGACCCCGACGCGGGTTCCGTGCGTCAGCTTACGTTCCTACTGAATCAAGAGCTGTCCACCGGCTTCATGCAGGACGGGCGGGTCACCTACACGAGCGAGAAGCGCGAAATCGACTTCCACATGCTCTCGCTGCGTCGCACGAATTTCGACGGCGGTGACTATCACCCGCTCTATGCCTCGCGTCGCTCGGTGGGTTTCGAGCAAGCCACCGACGTGCATCCGCTGCCCGATGGCAACTTCGTCTTTGTCGCAGCGGCTCTCGGTAGTCCGGAGGGGGCGGGATCGATCGCGGTCTTCAACCGATCGATCGGACCCGACCAGGACGACCGCGATCCGAACGACCGCGGCTACCTTCGGTCCCTGAGCGTTCCCGTCCGAGGCGTCTCGGCGGGGGGCACGGGCCTCTACCGATCACCAGCCGTCCTACCGGACGGGAGGGTGGTCATCTCGTGCGCGCTGACCGAGACCGACGCGGACGCCGTCGCGGTCGATTTTGATCTCTGCGTGCTCGTCCCGCGCAGCGGTGAAGTCTCGCCGCTCCTGGTTCGTCCCGGCGTCGCGCTGCTCGACGCTACTGCGCTCTTTGCGCGACCGGACCGCGGCGTCCTGATGTCTGACGGCGGCGGCATCGACCGACCGAACATTCTTCCGGACGAGACCGACGCCGTCGTGCACTTCAACGACTTCCCGATGATTCAGTCGTTGATGTTCGAGAACATTCGTACCGGGCGTCCCATCGACGCTCGGATTGGGGGGATCGAGCTGCTTCGCAGCCTGCCTCCGCCAGCGGGGGCCCGCAGCGCCGGGGAGGTCGGGGGCCAGATGGTCTCGGACGCCTTCGGCGCCTTCTTCGCCGACCGAGCGTCGCTCGGCTGGGCGCCGACCTTCGATGACGGGTCGATGCGGATCCGGGTCCCCGCTGGGGTGGCCGTTTCGTATCGGATGACCGACGCCGAAGGGCACCCGCTCGAGGCCATGGAGGACGCGCGTGTCACCGGGCCCGACCTTCAGCGGGAGCACGTGCAGTACTACCCGGGCGAGCGCATTCAGCGCTCGATCCCGCGCCGCTTCTTCAACTCCGTGTGCGGCGGCTGCCACGGATCGATCAGCGGCCGTGAGCTCGACGTGGGCATCGACCTCGATGTGATTTCGGGCGCCTCCATCAACGCTGCCCGAGACGCGTCTCCGCTCGACCTGATGGGGGAGTGAGGCCGCCGGACTCGCCGCGGCGGGGGACCCGGGCTATCGTGCCCCGGTGGCCCGCTTCGTCCTGGTGTTTGCGTCCTGGCTCGCGCTCGTCTCGCCCGCCCTGGCGTCCGACGGCCCTAGCGCTCCCGCTGCTTCGCGGGCGCCGACGGCGCTCTTTGTCGACGGCGTCAAGGTCGGCTCGACGCAGACGCGACCTCCGAAGCAGGTCGTGCGCACGAGCCGCTGCACGTCCGGCTGCACGCTGATGATCACGCACTGATCAGCGCGCGAGGAGCACCGTCGCGTAGCTCCAGCCGGAGTCTGCGGTAGCAAAGGAAACCCCCGCCATCGTCCAACACGGGCTGAGCACTGCGCCCGTGTCCTCGCCCGCCGCCCAGCGCGCGAACACGTCGTCTGCGCCGCTACGGCCGACGCTGAAGAGCGCGCCGGCGTTCATGAACGTGACGCCCGAGGCTCGGATCTGCTGGAAGAGATCTCCGTCCGGGCTCGTCGGGTCGAGCATGTCGACGCCCGCTTGGTGCAGCGCGTGGCGGTCGGCGATGCCCTGCAGACCGTCTGGACGGGTCAGCGCTTCACCGCAAGCGCGCTCGGGATGCGAGGCGATGAGAGCGACGAGCGTATCGGCCCACTCGGAACACTCGCCGCTGGCCATGTCACACCCCGGCTCCCCTGGCGGAGCGCCCGGCGGTGTGGTCGACCAGCCGGCCCCTGCGTCCTGGGGCGGGGGCGGAGGTGGATCCATCCTGGTGCCGGCGTCCGTGCCAGCGGGCGGCGGCATCATCATGCCCATCGCGGCGACGCACTGATCGCCCGACTGGACCGTACCTGGGCCACAGCTCAGCGGCTCCGGAGTGCAACCACCCATGCTCAAGACGATTGAGGTCAGCAGAAGCAGGTTCCGAGGCGCGAGCGTCATGCGCGGATCCTGAGCAAGCGTGGTGCCACTCACACAGAGCGCCGGAAGGGAGGCCTTCCCCTTCTCGGTAGGAACGTCTCGTGCGCCGCTGTTCCCCGGCCATGAACACGGCCAAAACCCCCGGATCTAGCCCAAAAGGACGACCGGAAGCGGGCTATGGCAGGTTGTTGTCCCTCTTGGAAGCCGGCACAATGGCCGTTCTCTGGGGCGGTCGCGGTTGGGGCATCATGGGTCGAAAAGTATCGTTCGGATTTGAGCACTCGGAGCTCTCAGAGGGCGCACACGCCTGCCTCATCTACACCAAAGAGGAGGACCGGCGCTCGATCATCGCGCGCTTCTTGGAGTCGGGAATTGCGGCGCACGAGCGGGTGCTCTCCCTCGTCGATACGCTGACGCTCCCAGCCTATGTGCAGGCCATGAGTGAGCTCGGCGTCGAGCTCGGCGGGCGAGACGACGTCGAGCTGCGCGAGGCGCTGCCGTTCTACAATCCAGACGGCCAGTTCTCGGGCCAACGCATGCTCGACCTCATCAAGGAATTCCACGAGGTCAGTCGCGCCGAGGGCTACGAGGGCTCTCGAGGCACCGGGGAGATGACCTGGGCGCTCGCCGGGACCGGGACCAACCGGGAAGACCTGATGAGCTACGAAGCTCGCATCAACGAGCTCGTCGTCGAACATCCGATGACCGTATGCTGCCAGTATGACGCACGTCGTTTTGATGGTGCGACGATCATGGAAGTGCTCTCGGTTCACCCCATGATGATCGTCAACGGTGTGCTGATCGAGAACCCGCTCTACGTGCCGCCGTCGGCCTACTTCGAGTCGCAGCCCCACTGAGCGCCGTGTCCCCCACGACCAGCGCACACCAGAGGCCGGAGCCCAACGACCATCCGCGCCGGCGGCCCCTCCAGGAACTCCTGCTCTTGCAGTCGATGGTGCACGCCGCGCCGGACGCGGATCGGATCGCCCAGATGATCCGACACTCCTTCCGAGCCATCCCCGGTGTGACCGGGGTGGAGGTTCATCTCGCCGATGAGCAGCGGGCGTCCGTCGTGCCCTCGCGGCCGCCGAACGCTGGCGACTGGATCCCCATCCGGGTCGGCGAAGAGCACATCGGCGCGGTCTCTTTGGCGGTCGGTGAACGGGAGACCTACGACGCCTACGCCCCCTACCTGCGAAACGTGATCAGCGTCGCGGCGCTCCGGATCGATCACGCGCGGCAGGCCGCGTCGCTGCGCACGCTCAACCGCGAGCTCGAGGAGCGCGTCCGCGACCGCACCGGACGGCTCGCCGAGAGCGAAGAGCGTTTCCGCGCCGTGGTTCAACACGCGCCCGAAGCCATCCTGCTCTGGGACCGAGACGCCGAGCGCGTCGTCGAGGCCAATGCGCAAGCGGAGCGGCTCTTCGGTTGGACTCGGAGCGAGCTGATCGGCCGGACGCTCTCAGAGCTTTCGGACTCCGAGCCGGCGGACGAGCTCCTCGAGCGCTACCGACGGGCTCACGACGCTGAGAAGAGCGAACGGTTCGAGTGGACCCACCTTCGCCACGGCCACCCGCCGGTGCTCACCGAGGTTCAGCTCGTCGCGCTGAAGTTCGGCACGCGGCGGCTCGTGCGCGCGAGCATCACTGACATCAGCGCGCGCCGCGCGTTGGAGGGGGCGTTGCGGCAGGCCCACCGATTGGAGGGCCTCGCCGAGCTCACCGGCGGGGTCGCGCACGACTTCAACAACCTCCTGATGGTTGTGGTCGCCACGTTGAGCGAGATTCAGGAGGAGGAGGGCCTCAGCGCTGACGGGGCTCAGTCGCTCACCGACGCGCTCTCCGCCACCGTTCGAGCCTCGGGTCTGACGCGGCAGCTGCTCGCCTTCGCTCGGCAGCAGCCCCTGGAGCCAAAGGCCACAGCGCTCGACGAGCTCGCCGAGGTGAGCGCTCGGCTCATGCGACACGCGCTGGGGAAGCAGGCAACACTGGAGCTTGCGCTCGAGTCCGGGGCCTCGGTCCTCGTCGACGCGCGCGGGTTGGAGGACGCGCTCCTGAATCTCGCCCGCAACGCACGGGACGCATCCGGGGGAGGTTGCATGGCCAAGCTCATCACCGGGGTGGGGCGGGCGGAGCGTGCGACGCTGACGACCGGGGCTGAGCCGGAGCTCTGGGACTATGCGTTTGTCGCTCTCAGCGATGACGGCCCTGGTATGTCGGCAGACGTGCTGGCCCGCGCCTGCGAGCCCTACTTCACGACCAAGCCCGTGGGCCTCGGCAACGGCCTGGGGCTGGCTCGGGTGCACGGCTTTGTCGCGCAATCCGGCGGAGAACTGTGCATCGTGAGCTCCGACGTCGGTACCCGCGTGGAGCTGCGCTTCCCGCTCTTGGCGAGCGGCTGAGCGAGACCAACGCCCCTTGCGGGAGGGCCAAGCGAACCGTGCGGGCTAGGGCGCGTTGTCGGGCACGCAGATGCCGTCGAGCAGGCCACCGGGGAGGGTGACGCTGATGCAGACGTTGCCGACGTAACAGTCGCTCGTCATGTCGCAGCGCTGGTAGCAGACGGACGTGCCGCCGCTGATGGAGTAGCAGGCGCCGGTGAACGTGTTGGCTGGCATGCAGTCGCCGTCCGAGCTGCAGGTGTGCGTACAGAAGCTTCCGTCGGTCCCGGGCGGCGGGTCCATCGGCACGGTCACGTCGAAACAGTCGTCGCGGCCGGTGCAGTCCGCGCGTCGGTCGCAGATGAGGTAGCCCGTAGACTCGATCGTGCAGGTCGCGCTGCAACCGTCGCCGTTGACGTTGTTGCCGTCGTCGCACTCCTCGCCGGCGTCGAGGAAGCCGTCGCCACAGAAGACCTCCACCATGCAGGTCGCGCTGCAACCGTCGCCGTTGAAGTTGTTGCCGTCGTCGCAGCCTTCGCCGGCGTCGAGGAAGCCG
>Ga0114933_10000627_pt1 | contig 42544 bp, 38 predicted proteins | sample 4SBtaG_FD_89691 | JGI IMG/M metagenome (GOLD analysis project Ga0114933, IMG submission 89691) | Deep subsurface microbial communities from Kolumbo volcano to uncover new lineages of life (NeLLi) - 4SBTROV12_W25 metaG | ecosystem: Environmental > Aquatic > Marine > Volcanic | place: Kolumbo... | reverse complement strand
GCCAGAAGAGAAGAGGTGGATGGTGTAATTTGTGGTCATATTCACAAAGCCGAAATTAGAAACGTAGACGGCATAAGTTATATCAACACAGGAGATTGGGTAGAAAGTCTAACTTGCGTGATAGAGGATAACGACGGAAAATTAGAATTAATTGATTTAACAGATGTTTAAAAGACTTTGGTTAAGATTCTTTCTGGGGTGAGTATGGCCCTTTTTGGTAAAATGATTTACGTTTTGTATGGACAACCAGCATCAGGGAAAACGGTGCTTGGTAGAATGTTAGCCGCTTCGAAGCTAACTACTTTTCATATAGACGGAGACGAATTTAGAAATTTGTTTTCCAACGTCAATTATGGAAAAGAGGGAAGAGAAGAAAATATAAACGCGGCTAACAGTGTGGCTACGTATTTAAATAAAACTCAGGAAGAAGATGTGGTAATGTCTCTAATAAACCCATACCAGAAACTGAGAGATAAGTTAAAGGCAAATAACCCTAGTCAGGTAATAGAAATTTTGCTGACCTCTAACAGAGACTTAAGAAAAGAATATAGAGTTAATGATTTTGAAATGGGGAATCCTGACATAGCGATAAATACCGACAGAGACTCTCAGAAGACATTCAAAGACTTAGAGGCTTGTATAAACAAAAAGAAATACTACGGCTGAAAGTCCTCAGTATACAGATTCCTTATCCAATTAGTAACTTCGGTGCTAATTTCCTCTGACAACATTTCTTTGGCCGCTTGAGATTCTAAATTTATTTGTTCGCCATCGTGCTTGGCGAGCACTTTCATCACCACATCTTTTACATTCGTGTTTGCCATACTCTATGATAACACGTACTCTAAAGAAAATGAATTACTTAAGTATATGTTCTTTCGTAGCGTTTGATAACCCTCATGAAGCTGAAGAGTGGTATCGATATCATTTGGAGATTGGCGTAGAAAAGTTCTACTTGGTGGATGATGGGGAAATAGACCTAAAAGAAGTATTTGATGAAAAACATATACAATTCATGAAAAGCGAGGACGCTGATTGGTCAAATCAGTTAAGAATGGTGCATAGAGCGTTGTGCGACTTTAGAACAACAACAAAGTGGTGCTCGTTTACTGACAGTGATGAGTTTTTGTTTTGTGAAAAAGGCGATTTCCAAGCATATCTTCAAGAAATGGAAGAATTTAACTCGGTGGAGTTAAAGATGAGGTGCTTCTCTCCTCCTAGGGGGTATAAATTGGGTGATTCAATTTTAAAAACTTTTAAAAAATATAATAAAAGTACATTAACTAAATGCGTGGTTAATTTAGAAGAAAATCACAAACGGTACGGAACGAGTCTTAAAGGCGTACAGTTTAACATTCATAACGTAGCAGATGACGGAGTAGACGCTAAAGGCGTTCCTTCACAAAGACAGAACGCATTCGAGCACTTTCAGTTAAGAACCAAAGAACTTATACAAGACTACCACACTCAACCAGCATGGTATCATCATTATCCTGTAAGAAGCGTAGAACAGTTAAAAAGAAGAATATTAGACGTTCCAAAACAAATCGATAAAGGTTTGTGGCCAAAAGGCTTAACAGTAGAGAATAGAATAGGAACAATACTCGCTCAGTTCTGGGATACAATAAATGGATGTGAGGAATTCGACTTAGAGAAGGAATACCCAGACCTATATAAAAGACTAATCTAAATAAATGTCTTTTCCTGATACAATGGCGGCTAGAGCTTTCTCCATTTTTTGGATATTGTCTATGGATGGAGAATGCGACAATGAATATGGTATTCTATGGTGAATATGAACGGGATCATGGCTTGTATGAAAACAGGGGGTATATTGTTTTATAAGTTCAACATGACGTAATGTTATCATGTCTTCATACACACTAACTCCTTCATAAAAGAAAGCCCCGTATGTGTCCATATAGTCCTTTATAATATCATGATGTAATAAAGTACTCCAAGGCCCCAAATGTCCCTTATGGAGCTTTATAGAGCCATTAACATGCAGCCCCGAATCTCTTTGCCAAGAACCTACAACCCAAGGTGCATTATTTGATATTGCTGTATCATATAATTTGGCTCTCTCTGGAAGCATGATGTCATCAGCATCCATAAAGAGTATAATAGGGTGGGATTTACTATATTTGGATAAATTGGGCAGTATACGGTTTTTCGCTTTTGCGACGTTTATTGCTTTTTGTTTGTATGCGTATATGTGTACGCCCGATGCCCGGATTCGAACTGCCCCGAAGCTGCCCGCGTCCGTGGACGCTTGCGCGTCCTTAATCGCATCCGCGTCCGAAACCGTACCCGCGTCCGAAGTCGCTTCGCGACTAAACCGATTCAGCGTATCGTCCTCACTATCGTCGTCTCCGAAATGTAGAATCCAATCCACGCCATTTAATGCATTATTTAGACTATTAAAACATCTCTCAAGGTATAACGATGCGTTTCTTGAACTTATAACAACCTGAAAACCATTTCCTAAATTGTCCCAATACCCACTCATTAATAAAAAAATAACACATCACACATAAAGAAAAAGTGTAATTATAATTAATATGGCAACTAAAAAAGCTGCTTCAAAGAAGGCCGGAACTGCTGCTCAAAAAGAGGACACTTCTACAAGAGTCCACCAAAGAGACAAGTTAAAGCAAAGACTAAATATTAGACCCTTAAAATGGACCGAAAAACAACAAGAGTTTATAGACATTTCTTTAGACAAAAAAACTAAAATTGCCTTCGTTGATGGCCCCGCTGGTACAGGAAAATCTTTAATAGCTACTTATTGTGCTTTAGAACTATTAAGCACCAAAAAAGTTTCTGACATTGTTTATATAAGATCGGCTGTAGAAAGCTCCGATAGCAAATTAGGCTATTTACCCGGAGACGCTAATCAAAAGCTTCACTTCTATAATTTACCCTTTTTGGACAAGCTTGATGAGTTATTAGAGCCCTCAAGCTTAAAAAGGGTTGAGAAGGAAGAAAGAATCTCAATGTATCCAGTAAACTACTCAAGAGGTATGAGTTGGAATGCTAAATGTATTATATTTGATGAAGTTCAAAATAGTTCATTTAAAGAGATCATGACTGTTCTAACTAGGTTAGGTAAGTTCAGTAAATGTTTTGTTTTGGCTGACCCAATGCAAACAGACCTGCAATCCAGCAAAGGAGGAGGGTTTAGCTCTCTATATGATGTATTTCAAGATCAGGAAAGTTTAGACAATGGAGTCAGGACTTTCAAATTTGAAGAGGAAGATATTATGAGGTCTGACCTTGTTAGATTCTTAGTAAAGAAATTCAAAGAGGTAAAAGAAAACCACAAGTAACATTATTTACCAATAATTCTTACACATTCCATAGCTAATTTATTTACTTGGTTAGCTAGTCTAGCTAAATCCTTATCATCGCTTTTGCATGCGGGATAAGATTCTTTTAAGATTTTATTTAGCTTTTCTACGAGAAGTTTTTGGTTTTCTTGGTGCAAGTGCTATGTCCCTTCTCCACCCTTGTTGATATAAGAACTTACTAAGAGTATTTGAAAACTTACACACTTGAGCCTCTGTTTTGTCCCAAAAAAAAGCATGGCAAAACTCGTGAATACAAGTATTTAAAAGGCCCTTTGAACCTTTAGGATTTATGTAAATTTTAGGCTCCTGCTCCATAGGATTATAGCAGATTCCTTCACATTTCCTCGGTTTTCTTAAAAATACCTTATATTCAACCCCTTGAGTGTTTTCAAATTTGAAATCTTCCTGCATAAATAAGGTGGTTTTTTCGCTTTTTACCTGTATATATAGATTATGTTGAAACTATATTGTAGGCATTGCGGCTCTCCAAATATGTATACACTGAAAAAGCCCGATTTCTGCCAATCTTGTGGAAAAAGTTTTTCAGAAGGGTATGCAGTTTCTGAAAAAAAGTCCGAAACCGCCAAGCAGCAGTCACAAAAAGCTGTCGAGCTTGAGTTAGAAACTGAGGAGCAACAGCAGTCTTTTTCTGTTGAGATGACGGAGTTGGATATTGAGATAGATGTTAAAGCCCCCGATACGCATACTATGCAAAGTTTAAGCGAAGCGTCTCATACTATTTATGATAATGTTAACGCTCCAGAGACTAGTGGTAAAAAAGCAAAAAGAAAAAAAGCAAGGAAAACTGATCAGCCAAGTATAAGCGACGACTTTAAAAAAGAGGCTGGATTTTATTCGGCTAGGCAAAATTCGCCAGAAGAATAATGTCCAAAGAAGGGGCAGATAAAAAAGATGACGTTAAATTTGAGGACGTCATCGACGATATAAACGTCGAAATATACAAAAGACGTAATAGGTGGAATCTCTCTGCTCTTGCTTGGATGGACTTCGAAGATGTCGCTCAAATAATTAGATTTCATATTTTCAAAAAGTGGCATCTATATGATCAAAGCAAAAAATTAGCACCTTGGATTAATAGGATAATAACTAATCAAATTAAGAACTTGATTAGAAACAATTATTCCAATTTTGTAAAACCATGCGTTAAATGTGCTGCTGCCGAAGGAGATAACAAATGCGCGATATACAAAACTCAATGCAGTGATTGCCCTCTATATAAAAACTGGGAAAGAAATAAAAAAAGTGCTTTTGAAACAAAGATACCAATACCCTTAGAGCATCATTCTCAAGAAGTTTTTGCTGCGTCAGCAAGAGAGTCCATAGATGTAGAAAAGTCAGCGAAGATTTTGCATGCGAAAATGAAAGAGGTCTTGAAGCCTAATGAGTGGAAAGCTTACAAATATCTTTACATAGACCACAAGGAAGATGAAGAAGTGGCAAAGTTGATGGGCTTTAAGACTTCTGAAAAGAATAGAAATCCCGGATACAAGCAAATAAAAAATATTAAAAAATCTATTATAACAAAAGTAAAAAAATTACTTAAAGACGACGAGATTGATATAATATGAACATTGAACTCACAGACGAGCAGAAGGCTATAATTTTAGAGGAGTGGAACAAAAATCCAGACAGCCCTCCGGCGATTAAAAGATTAACTCAAATAGCTTTTCCAGACATAAGTGACGAGCTTCAGGACGGTAGAAGTAAGTATGGCAGAGCAGTCAAAGCGTACCTGTCAGAACATGACTTAAAAGCTAGAGGGGCTCATGAGTATCAGCCGAAAGAGTCTGTTACCTTAACGGATGAGCATAAAGAGTTTATAAAAAATAACGTTTCACTAATGTCGAGCGTTGAAATAGCCAGAACTATTTTTAATGATGCATCAATTTCAAACCTGCACCCACAGACCAGAGCCGTTAATGATTATATAAAAGAACTGGGAGATGAAATTGTATCTTTTGAGAATACAGAAGAAGTTCCTGAAGATGATTATAAACCAGTTAAAACATTTAGCGCGTGTTTATCAAAAGTTTTAAAATATGCACCGGGAGACATTGATAAAAGTAAACTAACTTCTTCGGACAAAAAAAATATTAATAAGTTAATTGGTTATTTATCAACCTACAGATTTATCCATCAGATAAACTGTTATACCAATCAAAGCGACAGAGATTTATTTGAAAGCAGCTTTGTGAGATATACTAATGACAAGCCTGATTTGACTCAGGAAGAAATAGATCAATATATAGTGCTGTCTAGCGAAGTTATAATTGCCGCTAGCATTCAAAGAAGGTCTGAAAGGCTTCAGAATCTTTTGGATACGACTGCTGATGACACAGAAGGTAGAAGAATTAATATGGGATTGGTTACTGCGATTGGTACTGCTCAAACAGAATATAATCAATGTATCAGCAGACAAAATAAGTTATTAAATGATCTTAAAGAAAAGAGGAGTACGAGACTTAGTAAAGAGATAAAAGAAAGCGCATCTATACTTAATTTAGTGGAATTGTGGAAAGACGAAGAGAGTAGAGAAAGGCTGCTAAAGATGGCCGAAATGAGAAAAGAGGTTCTTAGCGAAGAAGTTCAAAGGTTATCGACAATGGATGAAGTAAAAGCTAGAATCTTGGGCTTAAGCGAAGACGAGGTTATAAATGGTTAAGTGTAAAGAATGTGGAAAAGAGTTCAAAAATGATCGAGGGCTACACGCGCACATTAAGTTGCACAAGTTGAAAGTCCAAGATTATTATTATAAGCATTTTCCCAGAAAAGATTTGCACACTGGTGAGTTTATAAACTTTAAAAACAAAGATCAGTATTTAAATTCAGACTTCAACAATAAAAATAACATGCGTCTTTGGCTTAAGAAAAGTCCAAAAGATACGGTTGAAAAATATTGCAAAGAAATACTTTTAAAAAGAAAAGAAAGAAAAAAATTAAATTTTTCCCCATCTCAAATAGAACTCAGGACAATTACTGCTCCTCCGCTTCAATTTTACAATGAGACTTTTGGCAGCTATTACAAACTGTGTGAAAGTCTAGGGTTTAATAATAAATTTAAAACTGTCCCAAAGAAAAAAATAGAGTCTGATTTTAAAGGAGACGATTCGGATTACTCTATACTTGTTGATACGAGAGAGCAGCAGCCGCTAAAATTTAATTACCAAATGCAGGTAGAAACCCTTCCCTTTGGGGATTATGCATTTAGTGATTTAAAAATGAGTTGTAACTGTTTTATAGAAAGAAAATCTTTAAACGATTTTATAGGAACTTTAAGTGGCGGATATACAAGATTTAGAAATGAGATAGAAAGAGCTATATTTAATGATTGTTATCTAGTTGTTCTGGTAGAAAGAAACTTAAATGAATGCAAATCTTTTAATTATCTTTCAGAAATAAAAAAGAAAATGTCTTCTTTGAAAGTTACTCCAGATTATATATTTCATAATGTAAGAGAGTTAATGCAAGACTACCATCAGTTACAATTTTTGTTTGTTGATAGCAGAGAAGAGTCTGTGAGAGTTATAGAAAAAATTTTTACAACAGGTTGCGCGTATAAGGACATCGATCTCCAATACGCATACGATATGAAATTTTTATAAATGAAAACTAAGTTACTAGTATTGTTGGCGATGTTGAGTATCGGATGCAAAACTTACGACGCTCCAAACGGAAAAATGTTCCCTTGGGGCTGGGGAGAGCCTCCTCAAATACAGACCAAAGACTATGTAGTCTTACCAGAGGGGTACGGTCATGGAAGCAGCACTTTAAAGCGATGGATAGAGTTAAATATAGAAAAGGATAGGGTTAATGCGGAGCTTAGAAAATTTAGAGTTCCTTTAAATGAGATTGAAGTTCAGTAATGTGGTATTGTCCAGAAAAATATAAAGCTGATAGCCCTGAAGACGTCAATAAAGTTCTCAGCGAGCTAAAAGGACAGCTTGAAGGAAAAGAGGCTAAAATATCTTTAGCTAAATTTTTAAATTCTAATATTGGTTTAACCACAGAATTGATATCAGGAATCAAGCTAGCACCGTATCAGGAAATCACATTGAAGGGAATGATGGAGAGTAACTTTTCAATGTGCGTTTGGGGCCGTGGCGTAGGAAAAACTTTTGCAGCTTCAATATTTTGCTTTCTTCAATGCATATTTAATCCAGACACAAAAATATTAATTGCTGGGCCAACGTTTCGTACTGCAAGGTTTGTGTTTAACAATTTAGAAAAAATCGTAGACTCAAAAGAAGCAAAGCTTTTAGCTCAGTGCTTTGGTGCAAAATCAAAAAGAAACGATCAATTCGAATGGATAATTAATGGAGGCTCTATAACAGCTATCCCTTTGTCTGGAGAAAAGATTCGTGGTTTTCGTGCAAACGTTCTTGTGCTAGATGAGTTTTTGCTTCTCCCAGAAGACATCATTAAAACTGTTCTTATGCCGTTCTTGGTTGCTCCTCAAGATATGAAAGAGAGAATCAAGATAAGAGAAATGGAGGACAAGTTAATAAAGTCAGGGAAGATGAAGGAGTCTGACAGAATTGAGTTTAAGAATAACTCTAAGATGATAGCATTGTCTTCTGCTTCTTATACTTTTGAGAATTTGTATAAAACTTATAAAGACTGGACTACAAATATATACTCAAAAGACATTGTTGGTGATACTAGATATTTTATATCTCAGCTAGCTTGGGACTCTATTCCTGATCACATGGTCGACGAAACAGTTATTGAGGAAGCTCAATCGGGAGGTTCTTCGAGCTCAGTTTTTCAAAGAGAGTATTGCGCTCAGTTTACTGACGGAAGTGATTCATATTTTAGTGCAAAGAAAATGCACGAGTGTACCGTAGAAGATGGTAGCTCTCCAACCGCTAGTATTGTAGGGTCGAAAGATAAAAAATATGTAATGGGAATTGACCCATCTTTTTCTAATAGCCCTAGTTCTGATTACTTTGCTATGTCGATTATAGAGCTAGACGAAGAAACTCAAACTGGGACTTTAGTTCATAACTATGCCGTGGCTGGAGGAGATTTAAAAGATCATATCAATTACATGACGTTTGTTATCGATCATTTTAATATTGTTTTAGTAGTGATTGATAATGCCGGTTATCAGTTTATAGATAGCTGCAATGAGGCTGATAAGTTTAAAAGAAAATTAAAGTTCATAGATTTTAACAGTGACGCTGAAGGACTTGATTATGAAAACATGATCAAAAAGGCCAGAAGACAATATAATCAAGAAGATGGGGCTATATGTTTTAAGCAAGTATTTACTGCTAGTTACATAAGAAAGGCCAATGAGCACTTACAAGCTAGTATAGACCATAAGAAAATATGGTTCGCATCAAGATGCACAGCTAATGCTTCTGAGTTTAATAAATTTTCCAATAAGAAAGTACCTTTAAAATCTATAGGCCAAGACTCGATCATCGATTTTATAGAAGGGCAAGACGCGCTGATCTACCAAGTTAAAAAGCAATGTGCTCTGGTAGAGGTAAAAAGTACGGCCAAAGGAACACAGACGTTTGATTTACCGCAGCACCTCAAGAGAAATACTAGCGCAAATAGAGCTAGAAAGGATAATTATACTACCCTTATGCTGGGAAACTGGGGTGTTAAGTCATATTTTGATATTATTTCATGTGAATTAAAAAATTATTCTGATACTTTTGCTCCAAGATTAATATAAAGAGTGTATAAAAAAGGGAAAAGAGAGAAAAAAAATGGAAAAATCCACCAAAAAAACACAAACCGCGAAAGGTAACTCTCCGGATAAGAAAAGTAATTTAGAGAAAGCCGCAGAAAACAGCGATTCTTCGGGCTCTTCCCCTTTGATGGTTGGCATGAGCGAGTCTTCCGCGTCTACTTCTACGAGAAGAAATGTTTCTTCTACGATAGAAAGGTCAAATAGATTTGAGAATATTGAAAGGGGGATGATCCCTTTTAAGACTGCTGGTGGATATGGAGCTAAAACTTCAAACGTAGACGTAAAAGAGGCCGTTATTTTATGTCAAAAAGCCTACTACAATTTCGCCGTATTTAGAAACACAGTAGATTTGATGACGGAGTTTTCCGTAAATAATATTTATTTTAAAGGTGGCAGCAAAAAATCTAGAGAGTTTTTCGATGCCTTTTTTAAGAAGGTAAATGTCTGGGACTTTCAGGATAAGTTTTTCAGAGAGTATTATAGGTCGGGCAATGTTTTCATACATAGGTTTGATGGAAAGATTTCTAGACAAGAGGTAAATAAAATTACTCAAGTTTTAGCGTCTAATACTGGACAGCTAAAGCTTCCTATTAAATATATAATTTTAAACCCGGCAGACATTCAGCACGGAGGAAATTCTGGGCTTACTCAAAGTGCTTATAAAAAAGTTTTAAATGCTTTTGAAGTTCAAAAATTAAAAAATCCAGAGTCCGAAGAAGATATTAAACTGTTAGAATCTTTGCCCAAGTCTACCAAAGAGCAACTTAAAGGAAGAGGGACTTTGATAACGGTCAACTTAGACCCGGAAAAAACAACGGCTATCTTTTATAAGAAACAAGATTACGAACCATTTGCAGTACCTATGGGCTATCCAGTTATGGAGGATATTAACTGGAAAGCTGAACTGAAAAAAATGGACATGGCTATTTCCAGAACGATGCAACAAGCAATTCTTCTGGTAACTATGGGTACTGATCCAGACAAGGGTGGTATTAACCAGAAAAACTTGTCTGCCATGCAAACGCTTTTTGAAAACAGTTCTGTCGGAAGAGTGCTTATAGCGGATTATACTACGAAGGCAGAATTTGTTATTCCTAGAATTGCAGACCTGCTAGACCCTAAGAAGTATGAGGTTGTTGATAGAGACATTTTAAATGGTCTTAACAATGTGCTTTTTGGGAATGAAACATTTTCTAATCAATCAGTTAAGTTAAATGTTTTTGTAGCTAGGCTTCAACAAGCTAGAGAATCGTTTATGAACGAATTTTTAATTCCTGAAATGAAAAGAATTTCAAAAGACTTAGGATTTAAGAATTACCCCACCCCGCACTTTGATGAGATAGACTTAAAAGACGACTCTCTTTGGAATCGTATTATGGCCAACTTGATGCAGTTGGGAGTCCTTACCCCAAATGAAGGAGTCACCGCTATAGAAACAGGAAGGCTTCCAGACGAAGAAAGCTCAAAGGAATCTCAGGAAAAATTCAAGAAGATGAGAGATCAAGGCTTGTACATGCCATTAGTTGGAGGAAGTCGCGCTGGGGATCAAGGTGGCGGAAGGCCAGAAGGGGAAACTGCCCCTCAAACGACAAAGAACGTAAGCCCTGTTGGCGAGTCAACTGGTCAAAAAATTGACACCAAATATTCTTTTAATAGGATTATGGAGTTGATGACTTCCGCAGAAAAATTAAACAAAAAAGTCACAACTCTTTTAAAGAGAAAGCACAAACTTAAAACTCTTAACGAAAATCAAAAAGGAGTAGTTGATTCTATATCGGAGTTAGTAATAGTGAATGAAGCTCCTGAAGACTGGATTTCTAAAGCTAAAGATTACGTCAATAAGCCCGTTGATAAAAACGCAGATAGAGTGAGACAAGTAGAATCGATAGCTGCAACTCACCAAATTGACTCTTATCTAGCCGGAATAATGTTCGCTAGCAAGCCTTAATGAATCGAATAATTTACAATACCGAAGAGGTATTTTTCGGTTCTCCTGAACACGAAGATGGAGGAGCGTATTTATTTATTACTGGCTATGAGATTTTAAAAAGACTAGATAAAGTTCAGTCCGTAAATTACTCTTTTGAATCACCTTCATCAGACATAAATGTGTTAGGAAGCACTACTTCCATAGACACTATTCACACTGCTCCTCCCTCTGCTAACGTTTCGTACAGTTATTATTCTCATGGAATTTCAAACGAACAAAAGGCAGGATTTTATGTGCAGCAGCAAGGAACAGAAAAGAGAAACTTTTTTTCTAACCTAGTAGATAAAGATACTTTTTCTGATAGAAAAAATTTTTACTTAGCCTCAAATCAAACTCCCGGACAGGACTTGAAGAATACTTTGGCAAGCATGTCATCTTTAAAGTTCGAAGGAGATACACAAGACAGGGATACGCTTACTGATCCTAGAAGTGAAAATTATGATCTTTTTATTTTCCAAAATTCTTATGTAAGCAGCTATCAGTTTGATGCTTCAGTAAACTCTTTTGCTAGAGCTTCAGTCGGTATGGTTTGCGATAACGCAATTATTATTACGTCTGGAAAGTGGGTAAGCATTCCCAAGTTTAATGGCCAGAGTGGGATTGTGGAGTATGACTCTAATAAAATTATAATTCCTAAAAGGACAATACCAACTTCTCAAGAAAAAGATGTAGGAAGGGTGTTTAGGGATCATGATATTTCTGTTCTTGTAAACAAAAGAAATACAAGTGGCATAAATTATTTTAATGAAAAAGTTCAGTCTGCCTCTTTTCAAGCCGAGATACAAAGAAAACCTATTATATATTTAGGACACAAGCACTATCATGATAGGAAGCCAGTGTTCCCTATAGTTGGTCAACTTGAAATTTCTTTTCTAGCGGATGTTGGGGTCTCTGGAAATCTTTTTGAGACAATGGACAATTCAGAATATGACGTTCATTTAACTTTCAAAGACAAAGATAAAGAGGTTCTGAAATACAGCTTTGAGGGTGCTAGATGTACAGATTTCTCCTCCAGCTTATCAATAGGAGACAACAAGCAATACAACGCATCTTTTACCTTAAATATGGATTTAAGTGAAAATAAGAAAGGGTTTTTTGTAAGCGGAGAGTCAGAAAAAGTTGATATCGCCCTAGTGGATGATTCTTTTAATAAAATTTTAGACGACTCCGATAATGAAATAGATTATTCTAATTCTCTTTTTTATTAGTGTAATTTTAACAAATAAGGATTTATAAATGTCGATTAAATTAAGAAATATAGACCCAGTTGTTTTGTTGGGTAAGGTTGGGGTGGGAGTAGAATCTCCGTCTAGTAAACTTCATATAAGCGATGTGTCTAGTTCGTCGTTTATAAAATTAACAAATACTTCTACCAGCAGAACAAATTCTATTGGCGTTGACGCTAACGGCTTACTTTTCGACATTGGCAATCAAGCGGACTCTATAGATTTTAGAAGTGCTGGAAATTCTCTTCTAAAATTAGATGGCAACACTGGCAATTTAAGACTCGGCGGACATAATAAAGTCGCTACATCCTTGCTGCATCTTTATGCGGCTGCTAACGGAGCAACAGACAGCCCGATGCTTACTTTGGAAGGGGATGCTGACGGAAGTCCTAGGTTGCAGTTCAAACAGAACGAAGTAAACAAAGGGTACATAGAGTGGGATCATTCAACTCAATCTCTAACTTTAAATCCGGGCTCAGGCTACGTTTACGCTTCTGATAGAATGGGGGTAAATACTGCACCCAGTGCTACAGACGTTTTAAAAGTCGGAGGAAGGCTCAATGTCATTGGGGGTATATATTCTGGTACAACAGAAATTTTAGACGTATCAAATAAGATTGATTATGCATTGTTAAAAAACGCCCCGTCTTGGATAGATACCACTCAAGGAAACGTAACTTTATCAAGCTTTGGAGGTAACTTGCCTTGGACGAGATTAGACTCTAAGCCAAGCTGGATCGAGGATAGCGCATCTTCAATTAACCTATCTTCTTTTAATAATGATTTAGGTGCTTCGAGTCAATGGTCAGATGATACTACTGGTACTCAAGGAATATATTACAACAAACATGTAAAAGTAAGTGCTCCATCAGAGGCTATAAGTGCTGTTGATGACAGCGCGGTCTTATCCTCTGTTTCCGAAGGAGACGGTTTAGCTGCGCTTAGGTTAACGGGGGCAGGTACTGGCGGTACTTCTTGGAATTTTATTTGCACAGAAACAGCGCACAGTGGTGGTGGAGGTAAATTAGCAGTTGTAGCGGGCTCAGTAGACGAAACTAATGCGTCAGTCTTGATTACTAGTGACGGAAAATTAGCAGTAAATGCTTCTGCTGCTACAAGTTTATTTGAGAAGTTTACAGTATACGGAGACGCAGCAGTTTATGATGGAACTTCTTATTTGAGCCACTCGGGAGATCATCAAGTATTTATTAACTCTGCGTCAACAGAGAGTACTTATCTTGATTGGTGGTATACTTACAGAAATGGAGCAAGTGGCTCAACCCCAGATCAGGCTGGAGAAAAATTAAAATACTTTTATATAGATCAAGACGGCTTTGTTCTTCATCCGACTTGGAGTAGCTCTTCATCTAGAGGTGCTGGAAACTGGGCTAACAAAACTGGAATAGCAGCAGTCGTTAATGGTACAGGAAGTTCTGCGTCGAGCGGATTTAACTTAGAAGTTGTTGGTGCGATAAGATGCACTTCACTCACTCAAACCTCTGATCAATCTAAGAAAAGAGATATCACTGATTCAGATTTGGGCTTAAGTTTTATCAATAACCTTAGACCTGTAAAATATTTCTGGAAAGATGAAACCAGAGAATTTATTAAAAAAGATGGACAAGTCAATACAGTTAACTTGGAGTACTCAAGACCTCATTACGGACTTTTAGCTCAACAAGTTAAAACTGTTATGGATCAAATGGGTATAGATGACTTCGGAGCCTATAAGGATAGCTCCGTTAAGAATCCTGAGAGAGCGGCAGACTATGGGTTAGATTACAATCAATTCATTGCTCCGATAGTAAAAGCGATTCAGGAATTAAACGAAAAGGTCGAAAATTTAGAAAATTCTTGATTTTGATTTTTATTCAAGGTATACATTTTTGATGCCTGAAACTAAAAGCAAAATGAAAGTGGAAGAAGCTTTAAACTTGGTTGTTGGTATAACCAGACAAGTGAAAGTTACTTATGATGAGCATAAGATGATCGAAGAAGCTATTAGTGTTATAGTTGAATCTGTAAACAAAAATACTTCTAAAACCAGAACCAAATCTACAGACTAGAGTGAGTTCTAGGTTCCAAGGAAATGAAGAGGGACTTTCCTGAGACTTTAATTAATTTTCTTTTAAGAAGCTCTGAGTCTTTTTTTGACAAGGAGAAAGAGGCTATTCCTATAGCCAGTTTTTCGTTAGTAATTACCAAAGAAATAAAGCACGAAGCTGATGTGTTTTTAAGAAGCTTAAGAACTTATCATGATGAACCAGTCTATATTCTTTGCGATGATGAATCTAAAAGGTTTCTTTCTAAAAAGTACAAAAATTTATTTTTTAAAACTTCAGCCAATCAAGAAGATTTATTAAAAATAAATAAACAAAAATTATCTAAAATAAAAGACATTGATAGGTTTCATAGGAAAGATTGCATCTATAAAAAAATGGAATGCTTGGAGTATGCTTTGTCAGAAGCTGCAAATACATTCTTTATGGACGCAGATATAATTGTCTTAGATAATCTTCAGGAGCACTTTACTCGACCAGTAGCGTTATCGCCTCATTATCATCACAAAGAAAAATCTTCGATAAGTAAATTTTGTGGGATTTTTAATGCTGGCTATGTTTTTTGTGCGACCAAAAAACTACCCGGACTCTGGAAGTCTTTATATTTACATAAATCAGATTTTTATGAACAGAGGGGAATGAATTATTTTTGCGAGTTTTTTGATATAGATATAATTCCACCGACTCATAATGTAGGATTTTGGAGAAACACAGAAGACGAATATTTAGACGCGAAGAAAATTTGTATCGACTTAGAGTTAGAGATGAAGCCGAAATCTTTTCATGTTCATATACTCGAAGAAATAGATTTCAAAGGTCATACTGCCGTTGAAGATAAAAACAGAGCTATGAAAAACATAGTTTTAAAATACTTAAAAGAAAATAATTATAAAGATATTTATAATTATATAATTAATTATAAAATGTAAGGTAAAAAATTTTTGTCCTTGAATTTTTTTTTGGTGTATATCATCATTCATATGTCAACAGTATTGACTATATAATATTATGAAAAAACTAGCTATTATCGCAGCCGCAGCCTTTGTTTTAACGGGTTGCACATCGACATTGACAGTTGGCCCTAATGCCAACAAGGGCGGACTTTTGAACGCTGATGCTTCAACAGATGGAGTAAGCGTGACCGTACCTTGGGTTAAAGCTTCTGTTAGTAATGAACTTGACTCTCTTAAAGACAAGAAGTAATTAATTGCAGAATTAGTATCTAAAAAATTAATATAACACTAGCCCGCTTTTCGGCGGGCTTTTTTTTTGTTTTTTTTTAAAAGAATAAGTGTATTATTTATTGTACATATAGTTTTTAGGTGTACTAAAAGACACAGGTTATGAACGATTTTAAATTTACGACAACTTTTAGCTCGGTAGTTAAACCGTTAATTCCCGAGGAAAAAGACAAATACCTCTCTTTGGCCAGTTTAGTTGATATAGGTCAATTCGTCCCAGACATAGATACCGACAAAGACGTAGACTTATTGCCAATCGCTTTTAATGCATTCGTAGCCAATCGAGTAAATAAAAATGATGACGTAGTTGATACTTTGACTGCTGCGGATATTTATAAGAACTTCATTAACAAGCCAATTAACATCGAGCATAACCGAGAGAGAGTTATTGGAGTCATTTTAACTGCTGGATTTAGCGAATTCGGAACTGATGAGCCGCTAGATGAAAGTAATATTATCGACAGAACTTCACCCTTTAACGTTACTTTAGGCGGAGTTGTTTGGAGGGTTACTAATCAAAACTTAGCCAACATGATAGAAGAGGCAAGTGATCCCACGAGTGAGAATTATTTACAAATATCTGCTAGCTGGGAATTAGGCTTTACCGACTATAATTTAGTATTATTAAACGATAACGAGAAAAATACAGAAACCGCCCAAATTATTGACTCCTCTGATAAGATCATAGAATTAGAAGCTAATTTAAGATCAATGGGAGGAAGCGGAGAATACGAAGGTAAAAAGGTATACAGAAAGGTAATCGGAAACGTAGTACCTCTTGGTATAGGGCTAACTGAGACTCCAGCAGCAGATGTTAAAGGGGTTGTTACTAAAAAGTCTCAAGAAAAACAACCAGAAGAAGATTCTAATGCCGAACAAAAAGAACTTGATAATTTGGCAGAAGAGGTAATTTTAGAAAATAATAAAAAATTAATTTCTCAAAATAATGAAATAAATGTAGAAACTACTTATAGAAAAGTCATGAAAATTAACAAAATTGAAGACATCACCGATGAGTCGCTAAAGGAAGTGAGTGCTTCTGAGATTTCTGATTTTATCCAAGAAGAAGTCAAAAAGGCGAGTGAACAGTTTGAAGCTGAAAAGCTCGAACAAGAAAACGCAATGAAGGCAGCTTCTGAAAAATACGACGGTCTCCAAAAAGATAACGAAAAAGTCAACAAAGAGCTTGAGGAGATTAAGAATGTTTTAGCTGAACTTGAAGCTCAAAAAGCTCAACAAGATGCTCTTGAGAGATTCACTGTATTCATGGCTTCGTTGGACGAAGAGTTTGACCTAACTGATGAAGATCGTTCCATTATCGCTGGCGACATTAAAGATATGAACGAAGATGAATTTAATCAGTACAGAGAGAAAATGAATGTACTGTTAAGCGGTAAGAAAAAGGCTGAAGCTTCTGCGGAAGTTGCTGATACCGCTGAAGAAGTTTCTGCGACCGAAAAAAGCGAGACTGTACAAGAGGCTGTGGCTTCTGAGCAGAAAAAGCCGGAAGAGGTTCAAGAAAATAACGCTGAAGAAGTTTTGGAAAACGTTGTTGCTGAAGAGCAAGAAGTGATCCCCAACTCTTCGGAGGTACAGGAAGCGACTGTGATGGAAAAATATCAGTCTGCTTTCTCAATCGATCAATTTGATATTAAACTATAATTAAAATCAATCTTAATATAAGGAATAATAAACTATGGCTAAATTAAGACCATTCAGAGATTATAGCGAACATGATGTAAACAATCTGTTCGCTTATGACGGTTCTTCTGCTACCAGAGGTTTGGTTGTTAAATTGGATTCCGCTAAAGGTTGGAAAGCTGATCAAGTCCTCGCGGCTGATTCTATTTCTAACAGTTTGGCGAATGCAGTTAGCGACCGCCATGTGGTTCAGTCGAGAGTAGACATGTGTACCTCCGGTGATACACCGTTTGGTATCTTACTGTACGACGTAGCAGAAACAGACGAAAACGGCGAGAAGTTGCTTTTCAACCCTCGCAAAGCAGCCGAAATGCAAACTGTAGTAAGCGGACAAGCTGTTCCGGTTCTTACTAAAGGGACTGTTTTGGTTAACGGTATTCATAACCCTTCTGTTGCCGCCGCTGGTGGTAGTGCTTGGGCTTTGGATAATGGTGACATTGGTGCTCGCGCTTCCAACACTCAAGGTGATGCCGTTAAGGTTGGAACCTTCTTGGGGCCTGTTGCAGCAAATGGCGACGTTTTAGTTAAACTTGAACTTTAATTGTTAAAGGAATTAATCTTATGAAATTAAAATTAAAAAATACTCCTGAACAAGTAGAGCTCATCAAGGCTATCGGCTCTAGAGACAAAATGGTCTCGGCTGAAGCAATGGAGGCGTTCGCCGCCTTTATCGGACCTGTAGTTTCAAAGGTTATTGCTCAAGCATCTACCGCTGGACTAATTTATACAGACGCTGAATATGATGAGGATGATAGCCCAAGCTATCCTCTCGACCTTTATTATAATGAAGGCGAGGGCTACGTAAATGTTTGGTCTCAGTCAATGGCTGGTGGCTTGCCGACTTCTCAAGTAGAAGGCGTCAAAGAGATGAAAATCTCCACCTATCGCCTTGACAGTGCGATCAGCTTCCTTAAGAAGTATGCTCGCCGTTCGAGACTAGATGTAGTAAGCAAAGCTCTTGAGAGAATGAGCCAAGAAGTTCTTGTTAAGCAAGAGCGTAATGCTTGGGCCGTTATTCTTAAAGCTCTCGCTGAAGCAACCACTTCTAATGTTGGCGATCCAAGTGGTAGTCACGTTACTCAAGGTACTACCGCTGCCGGTCTTACTTTGGATGACTTGAACGACTTGATGACCATCATGAGAAGAATCAATACTTCTTGGGCTGGCGGTACTGCCGCTGGTGCTGATTATGGTCTTACTGACTTGTTCATCAGTCCCGAGCAAAAAGCCAAGATTCGCGCTATGGCCTACAACCCTCTTTCCACCACAGGTGCTCCTGCTGGTGCTCACGCTCTTCCTGACGGAGTTAAAGAGGACATCTATCGCGCTGCTGGTGCTCAAGAAATCTTCGGTGTAAGAATCACCGATATGGTTGAGCTCGGAAACGGTACGTCTCGTAAGTACAACAAGCTGTTCGAAGATATGTCTGCTGGCAAGAACTTGGCTGGCGGCTCTGCCTTCGCAGCGGCTGACGATGAAGTCATTGTCGGTCTTGACCTCTCGAAAGAAGCGTTTGTTCGCGCTGTTGCTCGTCAAGCTGACGGCGGTGGTACGTTCACGGTTCTTCCTGACGACCAGTTTGTTACTCGCTCTGACAAGACCGGATTCTACGGATTCTTGGAAGAGGGTCGCGTATGTATCGATGCTCGCGCTATCAGCGGTATCGTTCTGGTCGGCTAACCGATTAATTAACAAATTCAACAACCCCCCAGAGGCAACTCTGGGGGTTTTTTTATTGTTTTAAATCATAAAAAGGTGTATTTATATACAGCATGGCGGAATTGAGAAACAGCAAATACCTTACTGATACTAGTAAGGCTGAAGAGCAGGAACATATTACATATGGTCCTAATAATGGAATTCCGGCTAAATTTTATAAAGATGGTTCTATAGCAGCCACTAAATTTATAGACTCTAATGATAGCTCTATGAGTTCATCTGAGTTTAAGGCTTCAGATGGCGTAGATGGGTTTTATTTTGAAAAAGAGTTAGATTCTGCTACTAAGGTACAATACATTCCAGCCAATGTAGAAAAAGTATATAAAACCAATATATCCTCTGTTTACTCTTTGCTGAACCAGTTCGCAGTTATACGCGGCAAAGTAAAAAGATTCGTTTTCGAAAATTTAGACAGGTTTATTCATGCGGACAGATTTTTAAAAAAGGGCATAAAAGAAGTAAAAAAATTAAAAAATAAGTTTTATTTTACAGATAAAAAATTTAATACTTATATTAATAAACCCTTTATAGATTCTTCTACTTATGGTCCTTACAACTATGATACTCAAATAAAAGTCACGAAAGACTTGGAGTTCATAAATGACATACTTGTCGTAAGAACCGGAAGCTTCCACGATGTCACATTATCTAACGGGGTTGGAAGAGTACCTTTCGGTGAAAATATTTGCTTTGTTTCTCCTCATGAATTTTTAGCTCACACAGGAACGAGTGATTATATTTCAACTGGTGTAAAAATGAATTACGTTTATTACACTGGCGTAACTGGAGAATTAAGTTACGAGTGGACAACAAAAACGGACGGAATTACAAATCAAATAGAAAATTATAGTATAACTTCTAAATATATAAAAATCCCCAAAGGTACTACGCTTGAAACTAGTTTAGCTTATCAGAAGGCTCAATTTGATGGAACATCAGCATCAGCTACCTACACAAATACAGTAGCCCCCTCTAAAACTTCTTTTAATAACTTTTTGGTTAGAAATAATACCGAAGGTTATTCAGGAAAGCATCAAAGAGGTCATAACGTAGACTCTCAGTCTTGGAATGGAGTTGTACCTTCTGGAGCGTTCATAAAAATAGAAACTTGGTCAACAAATCCAGATTATGTAGGGTTTGATGGAGAATTAGAAATTGTTCCTGTAGATTCAGAAATAACCTGCACCTATAGCGTAGTGTGTACTGGAGAAGGAATAGACAAGGCGTATGACGCTTCTATTATTAAAGCTCAAAAAGACAGCAAGAAAAAGCTCCATAGAAAAGTAAATAATTATTTGATAGAAAAAGGGATCAAGCCAAAGAACTCTGGAAAGAAAAATTTCGAAAACTTAATAACTAAAAATGCTCAAAATATATATGAAGGCTTAAGCTATATAAGAAACGAGTCGATCCAAAAACAAAGAGGAGTCGAGTTTTCTCCGCTTGATTCACCTTATTATTTTGATGGAACTAATCAAATTTATGGGGGTTCAAAAGTTAATTCGAATTACAGTTACACAGACATTGTGAAAGACTTAAACAAGAGTATTGTTAGCTCAGTTAGCTCTTATACGATTGGCGGTACGTCAACGTCAACAAGCTCTTCAACTTCTTCAACTAGCAGCACTGGGTATTAAGAGATGAGCTTAAAAATAAATAAAATTAACAGAAATTTTAACATTCAAGTAAGGCTTTACTTTAATGAAAAATCTTTTAATAGAGAGGGCGACTCTACACCAAGATACTTTTTAACTCCTGTAAAACTTAATTCTGTAGAAAGAGTAGGGTTTACTCAAATTGGTTCAGACAATAATAACTACATAAAAGTTTCTGAAAGATTTTATGGAGGCATTCAGGAATCTGTTTTAACTGATGCAGAAGTGGAAGTTATTTATGAGAATATAAAGACTTCTTATCCGTATGGATTTGTAGAAGGAAATGTAGCTTCTAAATATAAATATGATTTAGATTTTAAATTAAATTATGGATATCAATCTCACTTAAAAAATTATTGGGATAACAATTCTGATAAAGTGGTTCCAATTTTAGGGGATTCACAAGGAGGATTTAACAGTGAGTATCCTTATATAGAGTTTACTGTAGATGAAGTTGTAAAGTACAAACACACAGTTGGTGTGATTCCAGAGCTACAAGAAAATGACGCGACTTTCGCAGAATATTTAGCTACTGGAAATTATTCTACTTACGCAGAGCCTTTCTGTTCTCAAACATCAATCAATATTTCAACATCTCAGGCTTTGGGTTACACGACCTTTAGTGATGGGCAAATAGAGAATCCGGTGTTTACAGTAAAGGATGGAAATACTTATACATTTACTATGGCAGAAACTTGGAGCGGCTCTAATCCATTCAAGTTTAGCGAAACATTTGACGGGATTCATACTTCAGGAATTGGGTACACTGGAGTAGAATACACGGTAGGAGTTACTACAAGCGGAACCCAAGGAGATGTTGGAAGTTCGATATCTATTAATTACAGATCAGATAGTCCAAATCCCCTTTACTACTATTCTTCGAGTGCTCCTAATATGGGTGCATATTTAGTAAGGAATAATTCCTGCACCGTAACGGATGGCTCAAGCGATCCTGTACCAACAGCAACGCCGACTCCTACTTATGTCCCGCCGACGCCAACACCAACCCCGACGCTAACGTCTACTCCGACACCAACCCCAACGGCAGGTTCTACCCCGACCCCGACACCAACACAAACGTTAACGCCGACTCCAACCACAGCAGCGTCAACATGTTTGTCGTCTCCGATAACTGTCACGGTGTCTTCTAATGGTTCAGAAAATAGATACTACTTTGATGGGAGTGAAAGTACAAATGGAACGTCTGCGTTTAATTGGAAGGCTGGTACATACACATTTAACAATATTCCTGCTGCTCACCCAATAGCGTTCTTAAATAACGCTGACTCTAATATTAGCTACGCTCCTGATGACTCGACTCCAGTTGTTATTAAAGTCAGTGGAGGGGCAACAACAAGTAATGCCGCTGGAGATTACTACACGTTCAAGGATGCTGACGATAATGTAATTAATCTTGGAAATGGTGATTACAGATTCATGAGAGGAAGAACTTACAGGTTCACTGCTGATGGAATTAGTTCTAGTCACCCATTCTTTGTATATGCTAATGGGACAAACTCATCAAGTATTACTGGAACTGGGGGAACTGTAGATGTCACTATATCCTCAAGCCACAGCTTGACTACCGGACACATATATTACCAGTGCTCAAATCACTCGATAATGAAGGCTAATTTGAGCTTCTTGCGTAGAAATGTAGTCGAAGCTGGAGAGTCTGCGAACGGAGACTACGACTTCTATCACGGAACAGTAACTGTAACGATAGGTACTCCGGGCTCATCATCTTACTTCAGTACTATTAGTTATTATTGTTACTATCATGGTTACATGGGTGGCAAGCAGAACGTTGTTTACGACACTAATTGTTAAAATAAAGTAATACTTGAGATTGAAAAAAGATTTTTTTAGGTGTATAATAAAAAAGATTGGCCTTATTGGGTGAATTCGGTGAAACTCTCTTTAGAGACAATACCGAGCCAAGTCAGAGATGGTTTAAAGTTCTCTGAAAGGTGTAGAGACTAGGCGGTGAGAACCAAACAATAATCCGCCCACGAGAGCCCAACACCGAAAGGTGAAGATATAGTCCGAACTATATGGAGACATATAGAGGTCATAATTAAAAAAATGACGATAACAAACTGGATCAGACGTCAGTGTAAAGAACTAAGTGAGTGTCATACCACACTCATTATAGCGAACTGAACGTCTAGTCGGCTAAACCAGAACGAAGCGAAGCAACACGTACAATATTATGCCCAGAAAAAAACAAAATAATGCTAAAAAGTCCCCTAAAAAGGCTAAAGCTAGTCTAGAGGAAATGAGTCAAACTCATGGAATGGAGCAAAAACCCAAGCCTACCACACTAGCTCAGATTTGGGGAGATGACGGAATGTCTCGCTACGGGACAATGAATGAGGCAGAATACGATAGCTTTCTTGAGAATTCCTCAAAAAGCGACCTTCAAGCTCACGCAAATAAAGTCGGCCTTTTGCCTATAGATAATACGCTTATCTTAAAGGAAAGACTTAAGAGAGAATTTGTGGCTCATGTAGCAAAATACAATGCTCCGCAAGAAATCAAGCAAAGCCCGGTTTCTAGTGAATCCATGAGGATTTTGTCTGAGGGTAAGTAAAATATAAAGTCATTTCATAATAAATAGGTGTAATGTCTAATGTATTATGCCTACTTATTATAATTTAGACGTTATTCAGGGCTCTACTTTTTCGGCTAGGCTCCACGCAAAAGATTCCAGTGGGACTAGTATAAATCTTGCTGGCCACAAGATTAGAGGCTCTGTAAAAAAGAGATACTCTAGTGAAACGGCTACCCTGTCTTTTGACCCGACAATTCATGATGCAGCAAATGGGTTAATAGATATTGATTTAACTTCTTCTCAAACCGCTCTACTTCCGGTTACTCAATCCGTTTACGACATAGAGATGTTTAAAACGGGAGCCAATGGCTTAGATGATGGCAGTTATGTTATAAAATTGCTAGATGGAAAAGTAAATGTTCATCCTGAAGTTACTACATAAAAATGAGCGTTTCGACTACAGAAAAGATAAATATTGATGTTACGCTGTCTACTCCAAGTAGCACTATAACTCAAAGCTATTATCCTAATAATGTAGCAGTATCACTTCCCGGAGTTCAAGGAGAAGCTGGAACCGCAGGGCAAGACGGACAAGATGGTGCTCAAGGCCCCGCTGGCCCCGATGGAAGTTTTACTCCCTCTGGTCCAGATAAAGCAATTCAATTCAAGGCTACTGAAGGTGGAGGCTCTGATTTTAGCGGGATAAGTGAACTTACTTTTGATTATAATAATAATTTACTGTCAGTAATTGATGGTGGAATTAAAGTGGGAAATGGAACTATAACTCTTACTGGTGCAAAAAATAGCGCAGGAGGAGACGAAGCTATTTTCGTTAAAGATGAAGGTGGTACAAATACATTCAGAATAGATAGTCAAAATAAAAAAATAACTTTTGCAGAAAACTCTGCTACTACCGAGTACTTGATGGGAATTGGTACTGCGAGCCCGCAGGAAAGGGTTCATGTAGCAAATGGAAACTTAAGGATAGACGGGTTAACAAAAGTAGGCGGAGATATAGTCCCATTAGCTAGTGGTGTTTACAGTTTGGGCTCTTCATCTAGTCCATTTAAAGATTTGTTTATACAGGGTGACACTATTCATTTTGTTAACTCATCTGCAAAAATGGGAGTTGATCCCCAGTCAAATGAATTTTCAATTGTTAGAAATAATGAGCAAATTTTAGGTATCGACGAACAAGGTCTGATATCTGGAAAAATAAGTTATGAAAACATTCAAAATTCTTTAATCTTCGATAAAACAATAGTAAATCCCGGAGAAAAAAGTAAAGATGTAACTTGGGAAGAATTAGAATCAATACCAAAAGTAGTCTGTAACTTGACTGCTGCTGAAGAAGATAGTTCTGGTAACGCTGACCTTTATATGGCTTGGCCTCAAGCAGTCACAGCTTCTGGTTATACTGCTGTATTTTCTAGCGAGATATATGACTCAAAAGTCTATTATCTCCATACATATATTTCTCCAAGTTAAGTTATAAAGTGTATACAAAAACAAGGTAGTTTTAACATTAATTTTTAAAAAAAATGGCTAAAATATTTTCAGCGGAGCAGATAAGGCTTAATGGAAGCTTATTGAGCGGTAATTCAAATGGTACTATTTACTATAATGGCAGTCAGCTAGTACAAGGGTCCAGTTCGGTTCCTCAGACCTTCGATATCGTTGCTGGCGATGGTCTTTCTGGCGGTGGAGTAATGAATGGCTCTAGCGTCACTTTAGCTGCTAATTTAAAATCTGACGGAGGTATTCAAACTACTGCCGATGAAATTGGCATTAAGCTTGATGGTAGCACCCTTTCATTAAGTGCTGCTGGTGTAGCAGTAAGCAACGTACCTAACGCCTTAACTCACGGACAAGGCATTTCGTCATTAAGTTATGACGGTAGTGCTGCAAAAACCGTGTCTGTAGATGCTTCGTCGGTCATGATGACCACTGGTACTCAGACTATTAACGGTTTAAAAACGTTCGTTGATAATCTTACCATTCAGGGAGACTTAGCTGTTCAAGGAACGACCACTACGGTTGATTCTACGGTAGTAAATATTGGTGATAGCATAATCGTTTTAAATAATGACGCTACTACTAACGCAGGAAACTCCGATGGTGGAATAGAAATTAAGAGATTTGATGGCTCTAATAGTGCTGAAAATGCATCTCTTATTTGGAGTAATGCAAATGGAGAATGGCGGGCTGGCTTAGATGGAACAGAAAAACCTGTTGCTTTGGGTAAGGCTTTTTCAGCTACAGTTTCTAGCTCTTCTACTACTCAGGCAATAAATATTAGCTCTGCAAATTTTTCTTCTACGCCAAAAGTTACAGCTTCTGTTAAAAATACCGTCGACTCTAATGCCGATATTATTAGTTGCATGGTAACTGCCGCTTCATCCACTTCAGTTACCGTAGACTTTAGTGCTCCTGCTCCAACGGCAAATTACGTTTTGGAGATAATCTGTTTAACTTAATTATCGCGCTGCCTATTGTACGTGTTGCTATCCAAACCTAAAACCCCCTCTTTTGAGGGGGTTTTTTTATTGAATTTGACCTGAAAAAATGTATTTTGCGTGTATACTGACGGGACATTTGTCTAATGACGGAAGAGGAACGGAGAAAGGCTGTTGAGGAAATGACTAATTCTATAGTCAACAACATGACTTTATCAGAAGTTATGGCAATTGTAGTTGAAAAGGCCAGAGCAATTGCTGAACGAAAGATAGATGGAGGTCATGATTTAATTCATGGAGATAATTTTAATAATAATGACAATAGTTTATTAAAAAAAATAAAAAATAAACTTTCATGGATCGGTTTAAAGGTAAAAAAAATTTTTAGAAAAAAGCACAAAGGCTTTAATACGAGGAGTTAATAAATGTCTAATAAGATTTTAAGAGGTCAGCAGATACACAGCGAAAAAATAGGCGTTAATCAGGAAAACCCTATTTATTCTATTCATGTAAGTGGAGATATTTTTAGTGATAAATATGAGTTTGGTGGCAATACAATTTTGCACTCGCCGTCTCAAGTCATTGATTTCGATTCGACTACTTTTCAAGATTTAACTTTAACTGGAGATTTAAATCTTTCTACCACAAACAGAACTAGCGATTCTAATAAAATAAAATCTGTCACAGTTAAAATAAATGCGGGCAACAGCGATAGGAACTTAACATTCAATTCTTCGATTAGATTTATTGGTAATGCTCCCATAAAGATCAAGGCTAATAAAATTGGACTATTAAGTTTGAATTCATTTGGATTAGATGAAGTAGACACTGTCGCGGCGTATATGGCGGAAGGTGAAGGGCTAGTTAATATTCCAAATAATACAGTTCTTCTTAATCAAGGAAATAATATAGTAGGCGACACAAGATTTTATTTTGAATCAAACTCTGATATTGAGCCATTTGAATTAAATTTAAGTGGACACTTTTATGTTACCGATAGTGGAACTTTTACTTTAGGTTCTGAAAGTGGGGCATTCGGGAGTGCGTACTCAGATAATTATTACAGCAGAGGTAAAAATTTATCTACTCTACCTTACAATAATGACATGTGGACTGGAGATGGTAGCAACACTAACTGGATAATGTCTCAAGGTGTTGGTAACGCTAGAGAGATTATGGTTATGGTAGACGGCTCTGTAAAAGTTCCATATAACGAATATACAATAAATAATGAAACTGGAATAATTTTTGGTACAGCCCCTACTAACGACAAAGTAATAGACATTAGATATTTTTAATCTATGTACGTAGGGATTCAAAATTTACCTTACTTAGCAGACCTTCACGCTCGTGCAGCAGAGTTTGGGTGTCCAGAAAATATAATTACCACTTTTGACTGTGCTGTAGATAGCAACGGACTAGCTTATACTGGAGGCCCTGCACCGCAACATATTACCGAAAATGGTGTAAAAAAAGTTTTTCCAATAGTAGGGAATAAAGCAAAAGGGACTTACGTTCACACTTCTGTGAGCTCTGGAGGAGGCATTAAGGCTGCTAGCCACTTTGGAGTATTTTCAACGCAAATTAATGTAGACACTTCTTCTGGTCAAGAATGCTTGCTTGATCCTTCAGTAAATGTGATTCACTGTAGGTTACATGATGCTCCTTTAGAATATCATCTTAGCTCATATAAAGAAGATGATTCTGCTTACCCACCTTATGCAAATGCTTCTAATAAAGAGACTATTTGGAGGTGGGATTTACACGCCTCTTTAAAAGCTTCTAGCGGAAACGTTAATTCTAGTGATTCATTTTTAATTAAGAGCGACGTATTTGATTGGCATAATCCTAAAAAGAATTTCAAAAATTGGGGACACACTGAAGCTAGAGTAAATATAACAAGAGCAGAGAAAATTTTAAAAACAACTCATAAATATGAGTTGGCTGATTATTATTTTTATTTGATAGCCTACTCTAAAAGGGGATGCGTTGTTTTTCTTACAAATAGTTCATATTTATCAGACGAACAAGGTTGTACTTATAGATGTTATTGTCGAGAAACTGATTTATACACTACTGTTGAAAATAAAAACTTCGTTCTTCCAAACGGGGATTGTCACTCAGATAGTCAATGCAAAGGAGACTTTGAAATTTCTGAACCTATTTTTGACATGGTTACTGTACCATCGACTAATAATAGTTATGGAAACCCCACGAACGTTTGGCAGATAGAACTTGGCGAAACACCTCTGTATCCTCCGGATTCGACCAACAATGGAATCAAACCAATATTTCATACAAATGAACTAGGAAATTACGAAGTTATTGATGGAGCAAAACTTGTTCAAGACTTAGGGGGAGCAACACAGATTCCGGAATTTTCAGACACTACGACCAATGGTGCAGATGGATGTCATCAATGCTGGAACGCAAGTAAACACTACTCAGGTAATGCCAAGCGGGATTATGGGATATATAATCTATGCAGCTTAAATTTTAGCAAATTTGGAAAAAATGCAAAAGTTGCAGTAAGACTTTTAAGAAGAAAATGCGATATAATTAATGGCCCCGGCGAAGGAAACACGGGCCCGCCAAAAATATATATAGACGGTAATGGTCAAAGACAGTTTCCGCGTTTTCATATGGGTCAACATCATAGCTGCAACCAGTGGGGAATTGTAGCTACTTTAGCCCAGACTTCTGCAAGCTCTAATAATTCTGGGCCAGTTGTTGAGAGCGATGTACATAACAGAAGATCGATGCAGAATGGCGGCGGCTCCGATACTGCTTATTTGACTTGGCATAACCACCCAGATATCGCAATAAGCAACGGCATAGGTGTTCATGAAAGCACTGGCAATAATTTAGGGGCCGAGGCTGGAAGTGAAGGGCTAGGAAAAATTGAAATTACGAGGGGGGGTGGCAATACCTTCGATACAGTCTTTGACAGAATGTGCTTGGGAGTTGGTTACGAATATCGACTTGAGGTAACTGAGATTAATACGGGAGTAACAAAGTATTCAAATATTCAATCTTGGGAGTTCGGGGGGCCATACACGAGACCTCCACGAATTGTACGTCCTAATGTAGTAGTACCAAACCTTAGAGTTAATCTTTCCCAAACTGGTAGCAGTGCGCGACTCAGTTTCCACGGAGGTCGTGGTTTTAATCGAATTGTAATTAGGACATGTGGTTCGGCTTTAGGTGAAAGGGTAATCAGCAACATTAGTCCGGGCAGTTGGCATTATCAAAATAGACTTTTAGACTATTGGATACAGAATGCCCAACGCGGAACAAGCTATTGCTTTAAGTTGGGTGTTTATGCTCCTGACGGTTCATTCCATGAAGGAACTTGTGTTTGCGATAGCATACCACCACCCCCGAAGCCGCCGCCTCCTCCTCCCTCGCCCGGAAAATTAGAATTAGAACTAAAGGTACTTGATTCAGCGTGTGTAGATAACTGTAAGCCAAGATATTCTCACGGGTTGGTTAGCGTCACTGGAGCTATGCCTCCGGGGGCTGATTGCAGCATTCCGTCGACTTATGTATTTAGACTTAGACTTGATCTTAAGGCTTTAGGATTTAGTGGGGTCGGGCCGGGAAATTCCACTGGAATTGGAAGGCATATTGCAACGCAATATATTAACGGTAACGCTACTATTATTTGTACGAGTGAGGACGGAAAAGATGAAGTATTTCAAGGAGTATGGACAACGCATGGCGTAGGGACTGCGACAAGCATTATCAGAATCGAAACGCTAGATAATCAAAGAGATTATTTTGATAGCAACGGAGAACTTTTCCCGCCCGGAATGAATGATGCAGAGTCAAAGATATTGTCTGGAAGAAGATACTCTTTTAAAGCGTTAGTTACAGCACTAGATGGAACAGTAATACAAAGCAACGAAGTAGATTTTTACCAAAACAAATGTGCAGACAAGTGTTACTGTGAAAAAAATAAGAAAGTTTACAATGCAACTAATAGTGGAATCAGGCCCGAAATAGGAGATGGCAGGACAGCACCACTAGGGTACTGTACAGAGCACCATGAGGAATGTAAGAAGGGAGATAAAATATGGGACCCACAATTAACTCTTAAGCCCGCACTTGGTGCAAGGTGTGGCAAAGCGCATGTTTATTTAGATAACTATGAAAATAAACCAGCATCAGTAGGAATTCCGAAGATTTATATATCTAAAGATGGAGGTGAGAATTGGGACCTTGCTGCCGATACGATCCGACATGGAAAAATGGAATTTCGTTCATCGACAGGAATGATAGAGTCCAGAATGGTTTGGTTTTATGATGTTCATCAAAATGGTGATCTTGAGCTCGATCAAAACTACGTCGCTGAAGCTAGGTTCACGGAAAATGGAGACGAGCAGAGATCGTCATCGGTGTCATGGAGTGATGACTCTTATGGCTGTCCTGAAGAGCAAATGTGTTGTTGCATTGATCCAAATACTTTTAATGAAATATGTGACGTTCCTTGCGATAAAGTCCTAGGAAATGGTAACTGTGACTTTTCAACACCAACTACTCCAACAAATCCCACCCATTCAGACTGTAATGGATTTCAATTACATCCTACATCAAGATTTACATATCTACCTAGGTACAATAGGTATGATGCATACCTTGACTTTAGACAGATAGAGCCACGGTTTTGGGTAAATCCAAAATACAGATCAACCTTAGAATTTCAAATATGTGAAGTTGGAAATAATCAAACAGAATGGAAAACGATTGCTTCGCAAGCAAAATTTAGAGACGGAACTAACCGCAACTACAATTCTCAAACTATTTTCAATGTTACAGGTCTGCCCACAGGTACACGTTTACAAGGAAGAGGAAAATTTACGGCTTCTGATGGTACAACTGTTTGTTATACAGCCGCATTTTCTATTCCGTCGAGAGGATATGAAAATAGATTAACTCCTCTTTATTTAATAAATAACGGAGTCGACGAAGAAGATGACTCTATAACTGTTAATTTAGAAGCTCAAAAAGGCGGGAGTGATCACTTTGTTCATCCATTAGGCATTCATGAACTTCTGCACATAGATGAAAAGGGTAGAACTACAACCACGGTAATATCTAAAACCGATAGTTCAAATTGGCAAGCTTTTGATGCAGCAGTAAAGTTAGAAAAGCAAACTGGAATTCATAGGTTTAAAGTAAAAAGTTATTTATCAAATGACCCAGCAAATGCAAAATTCAGTAACGAAATAGAGGTTAATACTGATGATTATTTTATTTACATCATTTGTGAATTTCCATACCCCGAAGAAGAAGAAGACCCCACAATTATAACCTGCTACTTTCCCGGAGGAGCATTTAGTGAACCTGATCCGATAGGTTATCCATACAGCTATCCAGTCAATAACGGTTCAGGAAACCCAAGCCAATTTCCAAACTCAAATTATCTTGCTGGATACGGTCATGCGAGTATCGAAGGCTGGTGGGGAGGCATGGGTGGAGACTCTAACTTTGCTGTAAGCTCAAGAGAAAATAATTCGAACGGAAAGTATAATTTATTTATATCAGACAACGCTGATACTGCTGATAGCGAACTAAATTACTTTACATGTAAGATACCATCAATTTTATCTTCGGGAGCTAATGGGACAAATATTGTCACTGGCTATAATCATGTAAAAGTTACTTATACTCAGGTAAAAGCTGGAGAATCAGAATCTAATGTTATTAACGGAGATGCTATAGATTTAGAAAATGGAGCAGTAGTAAGTCCGACTGATTGCTTTAACCAAAGCGGATACGCTATAGACAAAGTATATTTAACCACAGGAGTAAATTCCGAAGTCTCAATTACCTTAGACCAAGGAACTCATACAATAAAAGATTTTCAGTTAGTAAATGCCTTAGATATATCTGTGTCAGAAAATGATGATGGGTTTAAAAATGTATCAGTAACTCCTCATATATATCAGAAGTACACAGGAATCGCTAACTGGAAAGATATTGGAGGACTGCAATGGCATCTTTTCAAAAATATAGCGAACTCAAGTTCCGCTTATCACAGTTTTGGCCCTGATGTAGACGGAATACAATGTCTTTTAGGAGGAGGTCATAGAGGTGGTTTTGAAAGCAGCGCAAATGCGGAAAGCCCAGCTTCTGGAGCTATAATATCTTTAGTAGATAATTATCTAAGGAATCTAGGATGGGTTTCTGGAGTAGCTGCTGTAGATGGTGCTGAATTAGGCTCTATAACAAATGAGTGTGGATCAGAAGATGATATATGCTGGGATAAAACTTCTGCAAGGGCTGCGACAGTAGAGCTTAAAGTAAATTGGCAGGGTTGTATTGATTACCCAAGATCAAAGTCAACTTGTACTTTGAGTAAAAAAGTAGACGGTACAGGCCCTGCTGTTGAGTTAGGAACTTTTTATTACTGCAATACTGGAGAAGCTTATTATCCAACTGAATATAGGGATACAATATACATACCGAAAGTAGGGGAAATAGATAAATCTGAGCTAGACCCAACCACAATCGGATCAGAATTTTCCTATGCTTGCAAAATTTGCAACTATGCATATATCGAAATGACTGGTTCTGGAGGACTAATTGCACCAGACTATAGTTACTTAGTAGATAGTGGGAACGCCTCGTTCTTCGCACCATCAGAAACAGGAATTTTAGAATTTAGCTACTCAACAGACGTTTGGAATCCAATATGCTGCGAAAACACTCCGACTTTTTCTGGGACAATCTCAAATACTCATGAACAAAGTTATCAAATTAACAACATTACTGTTCCTGCGTTTTGTCCAGAAAATCCTTTTTGTAGCCAAGATCAAATAGTCGATACTCTGACCGACTATTATGAAGACGAGTCTCCCTTAAAAGATTTATTTGAGCCATCATATTATAAAGTTTCTGTTAGTAATAGTGCTAACCATCAAATTTCTACAAGCTTAACTAGATACTCTATAAGCAGAAATGATAACAGTTACTATAACTTTAATCATGGGAGTTTAGATCAAAAAACAGTAGTAGCGAGTGGTTCTGGAATTTTTGACCAAACAAATTCTACACAAATATCAAATTATCCTCACAGTTTAACTGAAAAATATCATAATAATTATTTTGTCATTATATCTGAAGACTCTGAACATTCTAATTCTATAAGAAGAGAGATACATGTAGTAGGTGATGACACTACTGCTGATGCCCAATGGCATGGAAGTTCGGGAATTTTAATTAAACACTCAGGAGATTTTTCTAGCGACTTTTCTTCTCCGATACTTAATTCCGGAGAGCTAGTTAACTTTGCTCAAGCTAAGACTTTCGCGGACTGTGGAGAAAGAAGAATTGAAGCGTCGGTTGGTGCAGCTTTGTCTTACTCTCCTGTTGAAGTAAAAATAAAAAATACATCAGACACCGAAATTAAAGTGGGTATTGGTGCTGGCGTATACACTCACTTTTTTGGGGTTTCTGAATCAACGGGCGGGACTTATGGAAATCGTTCATGGAAGTCGTTTTCAAGTCCAGAAGCAATACCTCCGGGTGCTACAAGCACAGTTTACCTAAGCGATAAAAATCCAGATTGGTTCGCATTAAGCGTAATAAAAGAATACAAAAGTAATGGAACAGCAAACAGGGGTGTTGAAGACCTATTTATAATTCCTAATGTTGGGTATGTTCTAGCACCTGAAGTCGTAAGTTATATAGAAAACGCTTCGTTTTCTTACATGCCGTCTTTAACAGATAAAACTGTTCATCAATTGGCATCCTCAAAAAGTTTTGATACAAGCCCTTTAACTTTTGAATATTCAGAAAGCTTTAGCAAGGTAAGTGACGTTACAGCTACGTTTACTGAGCCAAACAACCACACAATAGCCGGAGAAGGTTCGGCGTTTGCAAAAACAGCTTCTCCTTCCAGTACAGTAAATAATGTAGTAAACATTCCTGACGGTAGCATTAGCTCAATTAGTGACGCTAAACACTTTAGATTCATAATGACTCAAGGTGAGATAGAAGAAAGAACCGATACGTTCTCTAATTCTATAGTAACCGGATATGGTTATGATATACAAAGCTCTTTAAGCTGGCAAATAAGTGGTTCTGGGTCTGACCCGTATGGCGAAGAATCTGAGGAAGAATCTAACGGAAGCTGTGCGGACTTAGACAGTTACATATCAACTCAAACTTCTAGTGCTGGTAGAATTGTAGCGTATTATAATACTGTAAGTAGCCCAGTCTCCACCTCAAACTCTTATGGAGATTCTCCTTCACTGGCTCAAGTAGAAGATATATATGCCGGGTGTGATTGTAATACAAATGGCCCTCCTGAAGTTATAAATGGTAATGGATTTTCGGATAACGAAGTAAGAGACTTTAAAGTATGGTGGAACATTTATACCGCTAGTTGTGCGGATAGTTTGAGTGGAGACCCAAGTCTTACCGTAACAATTAATAACACGGGAGTTCATAGTATTTATGTAGCTACTGGAGATAGCGTTTGGTCTACTGTTGCAGCAGGAGGCTCTTGGTCAAATGACTTTTCTCAGTATCAGATCAACGCAAACGGTACTCAAGATTCAGCAGACTCAACTAACACAGTAGGTCATATTCAAGTTAGTGGTTCAGCTAGCTCCGATTTTATTAGAACAAGTGGTACTCCAAAATATTATTCTTACGGACATTTCTCAGACATAGGAATAAAAACTACATCTACTCTAAGATTAAATTCTCATTCAACTTCAAACAGTAGCAAGGGCGGCCCGTCTTATCACCAGAATCACTATTCTAGCGATGGAGTTCTTGGGCAGCTATCATCAATAACAGGCTTGCACAATTTCGACATAAGTTCTTCTGAATTATATGGTCCTGTTAAAGATTTGAACCATTTTGATGTTTTTGCGGCAAATGGATTTGCTGGAAATTGGGAAGGATTTGATCTGACTTATGAAGCTACTTATGGCTCAGATGGTAATATTTCCACCGAAAAGAAGTATATTAAGAGTTCTGATATGAATATAGAGGTCTACTCTGGAAAACATACAATTAATGTAAGCTAATTACAGAATTAGGTGTAAATATTAAAAATGAAAGTTGTAGATATATCAGACGAACTATTTAGAGAGTTGGGGGAGCCTACAACCTTGTCTATTCCAGCTATATCTTTTTGGTTGAAAACTAATATTGGAGGTCTTAACTCTAAGATTCATGCTGCATACGCCATTGACGATACAACTGATGAAATAACTCCGGAGTTAAGTGAAGATGAAAAGTATATTTTTAAAAAAATGTACCTTGTTCACTACTATGACGTTCAGATAAGAACTACATTAGGTGCGGCTTCCACTGACTCTATTGTTGAAATTTCTACAGACGGAACTTCTGTAAGAAAAGTTAGTAAAACTGAGCAGGGTAAATATTATCAGTCCGCGAAAAATGGAGAAGTCAGAGAGCTAGACAAGCTTGTTCATGATTATAAGTCTGGAAAATCTTCTCCAGTTCAAGTTGCAGGAGATGACACTATAGCGCAGACGAGTGCTGTACCCACAGACAGAAGCGACTACGACCTTTTAAGCTGATATGGCAGACTTACTCTCAACAACTGACAAAGCTTTTTTCGCCACAGTTATGGGCGATATTTTTGACACTTTCAAAAGAGAGATCATTGTTCATAAAGAGCCTCAAAAAGTAGTCAGTAACGTTAACGTAGATGGGTATCACGGATACGGCGAAAGCTCGAACGCACAAAATGTGAGCTATATTCCCGTTTCAAAAAGCTTTTTCGCGATGATATCTTACAAAGACGATCAAAAGTCTGACTCTGATGTCGATACTGGAATAGAATTTTCCAAAGGTAGAGTTAGGATAAAAGTAGAGCAAGAAGCTAGAGATTATATGGTTAATGGAAAGACTGAAAAAGTCGACATAGATGGAAAGTCTTTTAAGTTAGTAACTGATGACAGTTTAAAAAATTATTTTGGAACCAAATATTACGTATTTTTTCTGGAGGTAGAAAACTAATGGCCTTAAGAGGAAGCGGAATAAACAAGGTTCAATTTACTAGGCAGGTACTGGCCGGTAGAGGAATGTCTAATAACAAGCGGTTAAAAGCCTTAACCGAGAATCAAGCTTTAAGTATTACTAAAGAAAAAACTAAAGAGTACATAGCCGAATTTATAAATCACCCAATAACAAAAGACATAAAGGCTGGCCCAAGGTCAGAGGACGGCAACTCTGCTGGATGTTTAGGTAGCTCAAGAGGTAATCTTTATTCTTTTATAGGTTTTGACAGTGATCCTGTCGACACCATAAAACAAGAAATTGAGGGTGCATGCAGATTAAGAAGAACGTCTTTTAAAGCGTTAGGAAAACGATCTGTAGGCAGCAACGTAACTTGGGATATACAATGGCAGATGTCTTATCCAACAGTTGAAGATTTAAAAAGGTTGCCTGAAGCAGATTTACCAAGGCAGCCCGGTTCTTGGATAGATAAAATTGAAAAGAATATAACTGGTTTAGGATATTATTTTTACGCGAAAAGAGGATTTGATCAAAGCCAGTCAGGAAATGCGATACAGCTTGATAAGAGGTTTCAGTCTGGCAGATTTAAAAAGAAGAGTTATTTTACGGGTATAATTAAAAAAGTTTTTGGTAGAATTACGTTCGCATGAAGGCTCAATATGAAAATAAAGTGGTTTCCAGCTTTTTGCTGTGGTTTGACCACACCCTTTTAGATAAGGGCGAAGCATTTACTAATTTTGGATCAAAATTTTTTGATGTAGCTACATCTTACTATAATTATGAGACTTTCGGTGCTCCCTATAAACAGTTCGTTTCAGACTCTTCTATCAGCAATGCTAACATAGTTACTGGTTTGTATGTGTCAGGTACTGCCGCCTCTAATTTTAGAGCGGTTGGAGTGGGAGGTCTTCAGGATATAAATTTCAACGAGGGGCATGCTTATTTTGATCACGATGTAATTGCAGATCAAATAAGTGGTGATTATGCAGTAAAAGAATTTAATGTCTATTTAACAAATAAGATAGAACAGGACATATTATTCGAGAGTAAGATAAGTTTAAGAAATAAAACCTCTCAAACCGTTACTGGTCTAGCTCCAAATGTGTCCACGTATCCAGCAGTTTTTATTAAAAATAATGGAGGATCAAACACGGAGTTTTCATTTGGCGGGGAAGAGATGACCAGAAATGAAATAAGGGCTATTGTTTTGGCTGACTCAAACTTCTCGCTAGACGCTGTATGTTCGATATTTAAAGATACAGTCAGGGAAAACATCAAGTTAATAGAAGAGTCAGATTATCCATTTAACGCCTTGGGAGGGCTCAAAAACGGTGCTTTATATAATTATAACAATTTAACTTCTACGATAGCAGAAGAGGTGTATATAGATGAAGTTAATGTAACTAAGTACGATGTGGGTTATATGGACGGACTGACAAATGCCAACCCAGAAGTACATAGTGCTATTATAGATTTTGAGCTAAATGCTCCAAGACATCCAAGGCAATAGATTAATAATCTCAAAAAATACTATTATTATTTCACAAAAAAATAAAAGGACTGTATATATTTTTAATAGAAAGCAATTTTTATAAGGAACTTTAATTATGGCTAGAAATAGAATTATTTACCAATCAGAGGCCCTGTACGCAGGTCGCGACAAGCCAGCCGATGGCTACATTGACGAGACCGGAATTAATACCGTACCGGGAGACAACAGGCCTCAACAGTTGCAGAGAGTACAAAGTGCTAACTACAGCTTCGAAGTGGCCCGTCAAGACGTTAACCAATTTGGCAACTTGGCCGCTATTGATAGAGTTATTCTGGAGCAGCCAACTGTTTCTTTGGATTTCTCGTATTATCTTTGCGATTTTCATAACGAAGACAAGCTGGGTTACTCCGTTAATGCTGACGGTACTGACCGTACTAACTTGAGCTCGGCTATCGCTTCGATGTTAACTCAGACCACTGATGAAAGAAATTACTACATCAGAACGGTTAAAGAGGGTAACGACGCTTCTAATTACAACGACGTTACTGATGCTAATAACGATGTTATCGCAATTGGTAACGGATTTATGTCATCTTACAGCAGTGAAGGCTCCGTTGGTGACTTCGCTACTGCGAACGTAACAGTCGAAGCTCTTAACATGGCTTTCTTTGAGGGAGCTTATCACAAGCGTCTTCCTTCTGTTGATCCAGAAACTGGTGCGATTCTTAAAATCACAACTTTAACTGCCGCTCACGCCGCAGATAGCCGCTCTGTTGGTGACGAACTCAAGTTCGATCTTCCGAAAGCTGTTACTAACCCCGGTGGCGAAGTAGACAGCAAAGGACAGACAGTTATTCGTCCCGGAGACATTACCCTTGATATTCCAGCTATTGGTGGAGCTCAAGGAATGGGTGGTGTATCAATCAGTGATGCTAAGATTCAGAGTTACTCGCTTAACTTTGATTTGGCTCGTACTCCTCTCGAAAGACTTGGAAGTAAGTTCGCCTTCTCTCGTGAGGTCGACTTCCCAGTTACCGTAACGATGTCTATCGATGCTAGCCTCGGTGATCTCGTAACTGGTGACTTGTCGAACGTATTCGATAACGACTCAGACTACGACTTGTATGTTAACCTTAAGAAAGGTGGAGCCAGACACTGCGCTTACGCCCTTAAGGGAGCCAAGCTCGATAGCCAAGAGTTCTCGTCTGCGATTGGTGATAACAAGTCCGTTACACTCAACTTCAGTGCTCAGATCGGCTCTACTGCTAGTAGTGACGCTGGGTTCATGATGAGTGGATCGGTTGCTCACGCCTAATCTAAGATTATAATATAGTTCCAACAATAATGCCCCCTTGAAAGAGGGGGCATTTTTTATTGACTTGATAAGGCTAAAAGGTAGTTTTAACTAGGAATAAGGAAAATGGGCCAACAAGGTAAATTTGGTAGTGCTAAAGAGTTTATTGTTTTTCAAAATAAAAGAAAAATAATTAATTTATGCAAAATGATCTTATGCTCTTTAGAAGATGCTCACGAAGAGGGCGAAATATCTGATAAAAAGTTTCAAAGGATAAGGAAAAGGATTCTAGATCACGGCAACGATACAATTCGTGAGCTTGAAGAAAATTTAGAATCTGTTAATATTAGTTTTTAAGGCAAAAGGTATATGAAAAGACTGTTTGAATTCACTGTCCCGAAAAAAGAGACTGTAAAAGAGTCTACTGTAGAACAAAAAGACGGAAAAGAGGTTACTATAACCTCTGACGTAGAAAAGGAAGTAGAGAAAAAGTATTTTCTTAGGAAACCTACGAGAGCGATGTTCGATGATGCAGAGCTTTTTTACGCCGTATCACTGTCAGAGGGAATCAAGGCTGGGCTTCTAACTAGAGCTTTGCTTCTAAAAAGATTTAACAACGATGGGGGCATCCTCAGTGAAAACGAAAAAGAGTCTTTGACTGTATTATACTCAGACATAATGGAGAGACAGACTGAGTTTCAAAAATTGTCACTAAAAAGCAAAGAAGAAAGAAGTGAAGAAGAGCAGCTTAGGTACGGGGAAGCCTTGACCTTCTTAAATGAGGCGAGAGTTCAGTTGCAAGAGTTTGAAATGGCTCAGTCTAGCTTATACGACCAAACAGCCGAAAACAGAGCTAGAAATAAAACCATTCTATGGTGGGTTTTGGCCCTATCGTACTCTGATGAAGAAGGTGAGGAGAAGCCATTTTTTCATGGAGAAAATTACGACCAAAAGTTATCTGACTATGATGCTATGGAAGAAGAAGATGATGACTTTGTTATTAACGTCATCTCTAAGCTTTCGTACTATATAAGTTTTTGGTACGTATCCAAAGTCAATACAAAGGAAGAGTTCGAGGAGTTGTTAAAAGCATCCGAACAGGAAGAAGAAGAAGATATTGAAGAAATGATAGAAGAGGTCCATAAAGAGGTTGAAGAAGAAATAAAGACTGAAGATAAAGAGGTCACTGAGGAAGAATCCAAAAAACCAACCAAGGCAACAAAAAAGAAGCCAAAGGAAGAGTCCGAAGAAAAGGCTGAAGATTAGCCTAAAAGCTTTTCCAAGCCCCCTTTAAACGGGGGCTTTTTTGTTATGGAGAAGAAACCGAAAATATCTGATAAAGCCTTAAAAGGGCTATTTTCAAATATTGTTAAAGGCTACGGAAACGTGGTTGATGAAAAGTATGGCTGTATATTCTTTAAGCACTTAAAGCTTCATGAGTCAGCGGTTATTGAAAATGAGTCAGAAGTATATGAAAAAAAAGCCAAAGAAAACAAACTTCCAACAGAAAAAGAGCAGCTAAAGTACTTGGAAAAAGAAGGGCTTTGGACGAGTAAAGATGAGTCTGAGTTACACGACCAAAGAAAATATTTAGATGGCTTGAGAAAAGCTAAATCTAAACTTTTTATTAAAAAACAGATAGAGCAAATAAATTTAGATATAGAAAAAACAGAAGACAAAATTATAAAAGAGGCTTCTAGAAGAGAAGAACAAGTAGGGTTTACTGTAGAAAAATATGTTGGAAAAAAACTTAACGAAGATTATATATTTAAAATTTTATATAAAGATGAAAAATTTGAAGAGCTATTTTTCTCAGAAAAAGAATTTCAAGAACTCTCAGATGACGAAATAATAAGGATCGTAAATTTATACTCAGAAGAGACTCAGTATTTTAATGACTATTGTGTGAGAAAATTAGCGTTGTCTGGCTTTTTTCTAAATATTTTTTATTTGTGTGAAGACAATGTTATGAACTTTTATGGAAAGCCAGTTCTTGAGCTAACATATCATCAAAACGAGCTTTTTGGTCACGCTAGATACTTCAAACATTTATTGCAAGAAAGTAAAGGAAGTCCTCCAGAAGAAGTGCTTAAAGACCCTGATGATTTTGTAGCTTGGTTTGAGTCAAACAAAGAGGCTGAAAAAGCTATGGAAAGAGGCAAGAACGCGCAAAAAGATAACACTGCTACGTCTCTGGTGGGTGCTTCAAAAGAGGATATGGAAAGGCTTGGTCTCAATGATACTGAGCAAGGTGGAAAATCTGTTAGCTTGGCTTCTGAGGCTAAAAAGAAGGGCGGAGAGCTAAGTATGGAAGACCTTATGAAATTACAAGGAGTTAAATGATTTAATAACCTTTAAAGCCATTTTTGCTTAAATAAGTGTATTATATAGCAGGAAAAAGGATTAATGGCTAACGCTTTTACAATTCAGGGATCGGCTACCTTAAACACAAGGCCAGCCGAAAGGAGACTACAAAGATTTATTAAGAAAGCTGAAGGAGCACAGCTTAATCTTAAGATCAATGAAAGGGCTTTCACTCAACCGTTAGGGAGAATCACGGGTGAGGTTTCCGAGTTTAATAAATCACTTAAAGCTTCTAACGCTCGTGTTTTGGCGTTCGGTGCTTCTGCTGGTGCTATTTTCGCAGTCACTTCAGCTTTCCGCGAGTTGGCTAAAGCTACAATCAACGTAGAAAAACGTTTAGCTGACATAAATGTAATTCTGGGAAGAAGCAATTCTAATCTCTCAAAATTTGGAAGTGAGCTTTTCAACATAGCTTCAAAAACAGGAAGAGCGTTTAATGAGGTAGCAGACGCAGCAACAGAATTCTCTCGTCAAGGTTTAGGCGTAGAGAAAACTTTACAAAGAACGAGAGACGCTATGATCTTGATGCGTCTTTCTGGCTTGGACGCAAAAAATGCAGTGGAGTCTTTGACCGCTGCTATGAACTCGTTCAACAACGTCACTCTTACTAGCACTCAAATTGTTAACAAGATGGCAAAGGTTGATGCGGCGTTTGCTGTAAGTTCTCGTGACTTGGCGGAAGCTATCAAGCGTGTGGGTGCTACTGCTGAAGATGCTGGATTGAGCATGGATCAATTGTTGGCTGCGGTTACTTCGGTACAACAAACAACTGCCCGTGGTGGTCCAGTTATTGGTAACTCATTAAAAACAATTTTTACGAGAATCAAAAGAACTGAAGTTATCGACCAACTTAAAGGTCTTGGGGTTCAAGTTAAAAATTTAAATGGAACAATGCGTCCAGCAATGGCCGTTTTAAAAGATTTCGCTGGAAGGTTTCAAACTTTAAGTGAGGCTCAAAAAGCTCAAACTGCTGAATTGGTTGGTGGTGTGTTCCAAATGAACATTTTAAAGTCTTTGTTAAAAGACTTGGCTAGGGGGCAGTCAGTTTATAGCGCAGCATTGAAAGATTCTGTCACTGCTTCAAACGAAGCTATAACTAGAAATGAAGAGTTAAATCAAACTTTAGCCGCGTTATCAAATGAAAGTCTTCAAAATTTAACAAAACTAGCAGCAGGAATAGGAAAGTTAACTTTTGAGCCAGTTGCTAGAAAAGTTTTAACTTCTTTTAATAAAATAGTTTCTGGTCAGGCATTAGGGGATTTAGGAGATATTCTTGGCTTTGATCAAAAAGAAGCGGCAGAAACTGGAGAAAAAATTGGAAAAGGTTTGCTACGAGGATTGGGGAGGTTTTTAGAAGGTCCAGCTTTACTTTTATTGTTGGCTACAATAGGAAAACTCGGAACCCAATTAGCTAGCTTTGCCGCAAAGTCTGGAAAAGACCTTTTAGTTAATAATAAAGCTCTAGAGCAGAGGCAAAAAACTGAACAGTTAATCTCTTCGATTCTGCAAAGTCAGCCGCAACTTTTACAAAAAATACAAACTGGATCAAAGGGCGTATTGGCGGCTGAACAGCAAGTGTTAAATACTTTAAGGCAGCAAGCGATTTTAAGAAGTCAAATTGGTTCAACAGCAGCGGTAATGGCTCCAAGAATTGGAAAAGCTGGGATGGGCGTTAGAAAGTCAGGAGGAGAAGCAAGCTTTGGTTTCTCAGG
>Ga0114933_10000625_pt1 | contig 42649 bp, 45 predicted proteins | sample 4SBtaG_FD_89691 | JGI IMG/M metagenome (GOLD analysis project Ga0114933, IMG submission 89691) | Deep subsurface microbial communities from Kolumbo volcano to uncover new lineages of life (NeLLi) - 4SBTROV12_W25 metaG | ecosystem: Environmental > Aquatic > Marine > Volcanic | place: Kolumbo... | reverse complement strand
TTTACCATCATTGAGTATGCGCATTCTACTGTTTCCTGCTGTATTAAACCATAATTCATCATTATCTGTTCCTGCAGAAGATTCGGCTTTAACATAAGTATCTTGATCAACATCCATGACACCACCTAAAGAACCCCATTGATTACCTGCACCATAACCTTCAAATTGCTCAGTTGTTGTATTATATCTTATATAACCTTTATGAGTTGCTCCTGATCCTGATGCCGCTGGTCTTTGTGCTGTTGTTCCTTTAGGAAGTTTTACAGAATCCGTACCTTCAAGGTGTAAACTAACAATTGGAGTATTAGTTCCAATGCCTATATTGTTTAAAGTATATGAATTAGCCCCTGATTTTAGTAATTGAGATGTTTCTGCACCATTTAAATATAATGACCCAGACCCAATGTAAAGATTAGTCCAGGATTTACTTGTATTTCCAAGATCATAAGTATTAGTAGCATTGGGTAATACATTTCCTATAACAGATATATCGGAACTTATTGCTTTAATTTGTTCTGTTCTTAAATATTTAGAAGCAGGTATATCAAAATTTTCACTAATAGCCCAAGCATTAGGTTGAGTTGCATGAGTTGAATCATTCCATTCAATTGTTTTATCCGTTGTTCCTTTTAATGTAATACCACCACCATTTGCAGATGTATCACTTGCAGAACCAGTAATTGGATAAGCGATTTCCATATTTTTATCTTTAACTCTGACAGTATCTGACTCTACTATAGTTGATGTCCCTTTAACGGTGAAATTACCTAATACTACTGTTGTTGAATTGCTATGCCCTATTGTAACAGGTATATTAGAAACAGTCCCTATATTTATAGCAGCACCTTCTATATTTGTTGATTGAGTTCCAAGAACAACAAAATTTCCATCCGTGGTATCAATAGTTGTTCTATCTAATTGAGAATGCCCATCTACAGTAAAATCATCTCCTACATTTAATTGTTTTTTTAATCCCATACCACCATATATTTGAACAGCACCAGTTGTAATACTTGTACTATTTGTTGCTGTCTTGATCAAAACAGTCCCACCATCAACTTGAATACCATCAGTAGCTGTTAATTTTCCAAATGTTGATATTTTTTCAATTTTATATTTTGATCTTTCAGTCATACTTATAATTCTTATAGATTATATTTTTACTTAATTACCATTTTGATTTATTTAAATTTATTATCGTTAATATAAATAGTTAAATTTTCTAACTTAATAATAATTATGGGATTTAGACCATTACAATTAGTTGCAAAAGGCAATCAAGATATACCATTAGTAGGTAATCCTCAAATAACATTTTTTAAATCAGTATATAAGAGACATACTCATTTTGCTTCTGAATGGATAAATATATTTTCAAATGGAAATATTAACTTTGGAAATCTATTTGAATTCACTATTCCTAGAAATGCTGATTTATTAGGAGAAACTTTATTTACATTTGTATTACCACAAATTAGTGTAGCTACTGGTAAAACAGTAAAATGGGTAGAAAAAATCGGACATGCCATGATTGATTATATCGAAATATTTATTGGAAACAATTCTATTGTTAAACATACCGGGGAATGGCTAGAATTATGGTCTCAATTAACACTTCCCACAGAAAAACAAAATACGTACAATAATATGATAGGACATGTTGGAGCTGTTATTAACGAAAGTGCTACAATTAATGAATATAGATTATATATTCCATTACAATTCTGGTTTTGCAAAGAAATTGGATTAGCATTACCACTTGTCGCATTGACAAGCAACGATGTTAAAATACAAATTAAATTAAGACCGTTTAAAGAATTAATTCACACTTCCGAAGCTGATTTAGATGTAACTGTTGGGACACATTATGCCAATCTTTTAAGTAAATTTTATTATTTAGATAGTCAAGAGAGAGAAAGATTTTCTATTGTTCCACACAAATATTTAATAGAGGAACTTCAATTCAATGGTACAACATCTATTGGTGTTCAAGGAAGTTCTGTTAACTTTAATTTCAATCTACCTGTGAAAGAATTGATATGGGTGGTTCAACGTAGCGCGACAGTATCAACAACACATAGTGTTAATTCATATGGAACTTATGAATATAATAATCATTTTGATTATACAAGTAGTCCAACAAGTGGAGTTAATTATAATATGATAGTTGATTTTTCTTTAACTTTAGAAAATGAAAAATTATTTGAATCTCGCGAAGCCCAATTTTTCAATTTATATTTACCATATTTATATCATTCTCAATGTCCCAGTACCGGAGTTTTCTTATATAGTTTTGCTGAAAAACCGGAAGAATATCAACCATCAGGGAGTTGCAATTTTAGCAGGTTAAGTAACAGCACTATATCTTGTCGTTTTAATAGTGAAGGAGCGGGACAAAAATATATTAAAATATATGCTACAAACTATAACTTTTTAGAAATTAATAATGGAGTTGGAGTTAAATCATATCAAACTTAATATAATTATTTATCGAATTATGGATAATATCAAAAAATTTTTATAATAATATTATAAGTATATTATTATAATATTATAAGTTTATTATTATAATAATATAAGTTTATTATTATAAAATGGGTGCTGGAGAAATTATACTTTCCAGAACTGGAAAACAAACTGAATATATTAATAAAAAATCAGAAATCACTCTATTTAAAACAGGATATAAAAGACATACGAATTTTTGTAAAGAATTTATTAAATACTCAATTCCAAGTGCTTCTTGGGGAAAAACTTGTGAAATAAATTTTTCTTGCTCCCAAAATGCAGACAAAAATTCAAATATTCTTAATTGTGATTTACTTAGTAAATTAGTTTTAGAAATAGCGGTCCCTAGCATAAGTGTTTCTGGACCAGTTAGTGTTCTAAAATGGACTAATAACTTAGGACATGCTATCATTAAAGATATTGAATTATATATAGGAGAAACTCTCGTTGACAAACAAAATGGTGAATTTCTTGAAATCGCAAGTCAATTAAATCTAAAAGATGGTAAATATACTGCCTATAGTAATTTAATAGGAAATAATACATTATCGTCTACAGATAATAGCGATTCTATTAAATCACAATTATTATATATTCCACTTAATTTTTGGTTCTGCAAAGATTTAGGAGTAAGTTTACCTATTGTAGCAATGCAACAAGAAACAATAAAAATTAAAATTACTTTTAGAGCATTTAAAGAATTACATCATACCGCACATGCATCAAATGTTATTACAGGAAGTGATATAGTTAATGCTTCATTGATTGCTACTACATATTACGTAGATAATGACGAGAAAAGATTATTTGCCGAACAAGGACACAAATATTTAATTACTCAGGTTCAAACAAATAGTTTTAATTTACCTAATGAAAATATCAAATTAGATATACATAATAATATCAAAGAATTATACTGGATAGGACAGAGAAAAATTACTGCGGATTCAACTTATCGTCTATATTTAAATTCTTTTTATGATTATAATAATCATTTTAATTATGTAAGTAGTCCATCTTATAATGATGGATACAACATGTTTGAATCATTTAGAATAATTGTTGATAATAATTATTATGTTTCAGAAAAGGAATCTTCTTTTTTTAATATGTATATACCATTTAAATATTATAATAAATGCCCGAATAATGGGATATATGTATATTCTTTCTCCGAAAAACCGAATATGATACAACCTAGTGGTTATTTACCTGTAAGCAATATACGAAACCTATTATTAAAGGTTAAAACAAATAATGCTACAACAGATGATATTGTTCTGAGAGTATATGCTATTACTTATAATATATTGTATATAAATGAAGACAATAAAGGACAAGTGAGACTTGCATATTCATATCCTCAAGTATCGGGAACAAATTATTAGAATGGAGTTATTTTATATTTAATTAACACAGTTCCATTATTTTTAGTATCTTTTGTATATATATCAAAATCCAATATAGTATTTATAATATATTGATTATGAGCATCTTGGGAATTATTTATATTAAACGCACGTAATTTTTTCTTAACATAAATGTTAACTTTGGTTGAATATGTATTTATAAAAATTTGTAAATTATTTGATATTTTATGATTAGGAATTTCACTTACAAACATATTTTCTTTTGTAAATATTTTTTGTAATATTTGGAAAGGTAAACCCATTATTGCTTGATTGCATGACATTAATACAGTATTAGTAAACTGGGAACCATATTTCCATAGTAAATATTCTTTAATTTCAATAAAATTTATTGTTCTTATATAATTTATAAAAAAATGGCATCTATTTAAATCTATTTGAAATTGTTTTTCAACATTATAATTTTTAAAACTATTCTCTAAATCTTCTAAAAAATCTTGTGTCGGTATTAGTATATTTTTTTCATCTAAATAATCATTTACTTTTAAATTTAAATCTTTTTGAAAATTTTTTTCTAATATTTCATCTATATGAATATATTGATCACCAGAAGTTTTACATTTATAATTTTTATAGTTATTTATTACTTGGGTAAATTTACTTAAATCAGACAAATCTAATTTTATATAATCAAAATTTTTAAATTTTATTAATTCAAAATCAGATGTTTCATCATCTAATTCCATAATTACTAATAATATGAAATACTATTTTAATTATAAAAATTTATTATAATAAAAATTTATTATAATATTAATCTAATTTTATTATAGAATGAAATTATTAAATCTAAATTATTTTGATAAAATTTATATAATTAGTGTTAAAAATTCTTCACTACTTGATGACTTGAAAAAAGAACTAGAAATTTTAAATATTTCTAAGAAAAAATTTAAATTTTACATTACTGACAGAATTGGTTCTAATACAAACAATGGGAATAATTTCAAATACAAATGTAGTGTATGTTGTGGTAAAGTTTGTAATGAATTAACACGTAAATATCAAAATATATATAAACATGCAATTAAAAATAATTTTGATAAAATCTTCATATTTGAAGATGATGCCCGAATCAATAGCGGGAAATTGCCGTTAATGGAAATACACAATAGTATAAAATGGATTTCCGAAAATCCAAATAAATGGGATATATTTTATTTTGGATATATTACTGAATCTATCTTTTCTCAAACAGGATTAAAACATAATATAGTTAAATTAAATGATGTAAAACTCGCCCATGCCCATGCTATAAATATTAAAAAATGTGGTAGAAAATTAATTGATACTATAGATAACCATAATCTATTTTGGAATAAAAATGAAGAACGTATAAAGAACAAGACGTCTAATTTAATCTATATGTTATATGATACATTTTTATATCCAAAACATATTGATTGTATATATTCATATAAATTATTAGATAAATTTGCTTATAAAAATAGTCTATTTTATCAAATCGTTCCTCCATCTCAAATGAATGAATTAGGAATTGTATTAAATGAAAAAAATATAAATCTTGTAAATAAAATTGGATATTATTCAGGTAAATATTTACCAATATGTATACTATTATATACTATCTACATTATAAAAAATAAAATATAAGTATAATAATGTAAATTTATATATTTTGAGTGTTACATAATGCCAGTTCACAACAACGTAATTGATAAATATCCTGCTTATTCTAACCAGTTTAAAGTAAATTTAAATGAAACATATCTTTATCAGATAAATCATAATCCAAGTAATAATATAAAAAGAATACTAATATTACAACACTTTGAAATTAGAATAGTTATACATAATAAAACAACAAATAGTGTAATTAAAGATGAAGTTATGAAAATAAGTAATATGACTGAACCCGAATTAATTATATTTTTGAATTTAGATGAAAATAATACTACAGTAAAATATAAAAAATTAGATGATGAAACTTTATTTCATATTGACAATTATTCTAACAATCAAATCTTAACAGTTTATCAAAAATTAAGAATGAAGGATTTTTACGTAATTTACATCGAAATTATAAATTAAAATTAAAAATAACAAATATAAAAATAAATTACTATATAAAAAAAGAAATGATTACTAATAGAAAGGATTTTTTAAATTTAAGAAGTATTATTTTAGAAACCCCTTATGATATTGTATATACAAAAACTAAAGAATATGTCAATAATTTAGAACATAATTATATAAATATTAATATTGCTAAAACATTCAATACAGAAACTATTGTTAATGTCGATATGGTAAGTGATCTTCATTTAGATCAAAATAAATTATATACAACTGATTTATTAACATTAGCAGTTTATCGTGGGAATCTTGATTTAGTTAAATATATGGTATATTTTGGAACATGTACGGATCAGGATATTTATATGGATTATAAATGGGTATCAAATAACAAGGATTTAAATCCTATTTGTGTAGCATGTTATTTAGGGTATTGGGATGTATTAAGTTTATTATTAGAAGAAGGTTATAATCCTAATATGTTTAATAATTTTTATCCCTTAGAAATGGCTATTAGAGATCGTAATTTTAAAATTGTAAAATTATTGATTAGTTATGGAGCCAATCCGAGAAGATATATCAATGATCAACATATGATATTACATGATGTATCAAGATATATTACCGATGTGAATATATTAAATTTAATACATTTTCCATATATGAATGTATCATAGATGAAATAATTATGGTTTTATACTTGAGTAATTGCGCGTTTTGGCTGGTGGAATAATAAAGTCTGCTGACATATTTATCTTATTTCCATTGTGTATATAACACACCCTAAGTTCTTGGTTATTCTTGGCAATTTCTACATTTCGCAAAGCATTTGTTGGTTGAGAGTCTTGAATCATCTCGCCTTATTATATATATAGTAAACCGAAAGTTTATATACATCAATTTTTTATTTTATGATATTTTTATATTTGTTGTAATCATTTCGTAGGGAGGGGTTTTACAAAGTAATACCGGGAACAATATTACATCATTTTTTTTCAAAAATTTTTTATCTATAGTTTTTTTGTATGATAATATATAATTTTACATTTTTTTCATATATTTACTACAATGCTTTAATATTAATAAATATATGAGTTCTAGAATTTCTGTTTTACTTCCATATATAATGTTTAAAAATTTATCCAATATATTTTCATGAATGATATACTTGGTTATGTATTTTTTAAGTAAAGGTAAGTGATTACTTATTAGGGAGATAAATTCTTTTTTGTCAAAAAAGGTTGCCATAATATTTAATAAAGATATACATATAATACATTTATCATACCATATTAACTTATTACATTTTTCCAATCTTTTCGGATCACAATAATAGTACATTTGGTGTGATGGAAAATATAATGCCCACATTTTTTTAATTTTATTTGTCGGGATAGATAAAATTGTAATTCCCTTTAATATAGAACGAGACTTATCTAAATCAGCTATTATAACTTCAAAATCTGTGAATATATCTAATTTTTTTAATTCCTTATATGATGTATTTGTTTTATGTTTAAAAAATACATTAACTAATTTCAAATCAGAATGAACAAAGTCAAACCTTTCATTATAAAATAATAAACTTTTATGAATTTTCTTTAGAATATGATTTGTTAAGAGATCATCAAATTCATCATATATATCATTCGTTTTATAATTATTACGGAATCTGGGAAATATATTTTTTACTAATAGATCTCTCATATCGGAATAATATTCATTATTAATATTTGTTCCATAAAATGGTTGTTCAATACATAAATAATTTGTATTACCTATTGATGCAAAATAAATTTTATTAACTATAAGGGTATTTTTCATTCCTTCATTCATCTTTTCTATAGTTTTATCACTTCTTAAATTTACAAACAGATGGGGACGACTAATAATTAATGTTTGTAATAATTCATTAAATGTGTTGGATACTTTCAAACATAAACGACCGTCTTTTTTTTTATAAAAATCTATTTTAGGATTTAATTTATTTAACTTGATAATTGTATTTTTATTACGCATAGCTAATTTTGCTCCTGATCTTCCTTTTGATTTAATAAATTTGTAATTTTTTAATGGTTTACTATTTTCTTTAACTAAGTTTTGTAAACTTAAATAATAATCTTTACGAATTTGGATATATTCATTTTTAGATGGTTCTTTTTTTAACTTATTTAATAATTGTAAAAAATCATGTATTATAATTTCCGATAAATCATTATTCATTTATAATAAATTAAGATTTAAATAATAAAATATTTTTATAATTATATTTTGATGGAATTAGAAAAAGAAGAAAAATTAGATTATATTGATATATTTGAAGATAAACCATTCATAGTTTTTTCTGTATTTATATTATATTGTGTGTATACATATATTACTCCGATAGAATGAATACATGTTATTAGTAATAGTATAGTATAGTAAAATTTATTATTAAATTTTATTATATTTTATTAGACTCGTGGAATCTTATCTGGATTTTCACGAAGATATTTAAACCAACGCTCCCTCAATGGACCCCAACCCGTCTTCAATGAAGACCGACTCGGACTCCACTTCAGCAGATTATATTCTCTTCTTAGATCACAATACTTTGTATATTCTATAGGTCCAATTGTGTCTCGGAATAAATCCTCACTATCAAACCCCATAGACTCCCAAGAAGGATGTAGATTACAATAACCATGTCGGCTCGTCATGGAATCACGATATATATGTTGTCCCTTGAGAGAACGATGTATCTCAATAATTCTATCCCAATCAGGACCTCCACATTTCTTATACACATCAGCTAAACGTCGCATCTGCGTAGGAGCACGTAGGGAACCTCCCTTTATAACATCCATTTCTCCATTCTTACCGAGAACATAAATTCTAATCTTCTCTGCCCTGATAGAAACGGGCTTAGACAGATCAAATAGACATTCAACAAAACGTATAAGCACCGCGTCTGAACGATTGCAATTAATTTCCACAATAAATCTGCTAAATATATCGGCATTTGAAATAGAACATAGAGTATCCACTTGTGCCTGCAACAGCATCTCACGACGTGCAGCCTCGGCATCTCGCACACGTTTCTCATGATCCTGACGATAAATAGAGAGTTGGAGATTTCTAATATATTCGCGACAAGCCTCAATATCAGATAGTTGAGGAGTCTGTGGTTTTCCGTCCAGAACACGGTCTGACTCCTTAGACTGACTAAGTGCCATCAAGATTGAAATAATCTGTATCTCTCCAGAAAATATATCAAATATATCATCGGCTTCAAGTGGAATCAATGTCTGATTATTGACAGATAACGCAATTCTTACGAATGCCATGTAATTATCTGGGATTACGGATTTAGGCAATATAGTCAATGTCAACGCATAGGGAATATCTGGATGCTCTACAGATGTTGGATCAAACTCTCCATCTGAAGTATCTTGAGGTATATATTTAAGTAATTCCTTAATATGAACATGGCGAAGCTCTTCTTGGCTCTTGTATTCCCACTTGATTCTATAGTAGCAATCCAATTGGTATACATCCATCAAGAATTTAATTATAAGTCGCCTATCTTGTCTCATATCGCGACAATCTTTAGATGACAAGATCATCATGAGTGGCTTCAATACCGATGCGATACCATTTCCTCCTGTAAAATATCCACGCGGGTCAGGAGATATAATAGCACGGAACAATTCATCAAAAGATTTTTTAACACTATCAAGATGATATGATAGAGTATCGAGCAAATCCCATATACTTTTTATCTCTATGTCAGAAGGACGCTCCTTCTGTCCGATTTTAGCACATTCTGAAATAGTCGTAGCCGCAAGTAGAGCAAGCACATCATATGGAACACAGGCCACAAGTCCTCGCAGTGTTAAAGAGGCATGCATTTGTCCCAAATTTGATTTGGCTATAGCCTTATATAATTCACCGTTCAATCCAATAGTAGGAATAACTCCAGTAATCTTAAATTCACGATCATATGGATGTCTTGGGAGTTCTCCTCCGTGTGAAACCATTTCCCTATGATCTTGCTGAGATAGATGGAGATCGGAATGATATACATTAAGCTTAGTATATAATATCTGCCAAGGATCGGGATAATCATATTGAGGAAATGTAATAGGATACCCTGTCATTCCAACAAGCCTCAATACTTCGGGAACATCAAGAGTATTAATATCATCAAAGTTCGTGATAATTGAATTTATAACATCAGCAGAACCTTCCTGACTGTAAAAAGATGGCGGAAAGTCTATCTGCGAGAGATTTTTAATTATCGTAAGAATCTTAGTAAATTGTCCAGGTCCCATATCTCCAGCTTGATCTCCACCAGCCCTTACAGCACGCTTGGCGAGACTCACACCTGCCCTGCCAGCTTTGATCTCCCGAAGGAATTCTCCGGCTTGGCGCTGGTTGAGCTGATTTACGAGATCCATATTACAAATCTGAAGAATTCTCGCTGCCATAGACTTATCATCTACAGCACGCTTTCTAATAAAATTAGCCAATCTGTTACGTGTAGATGTAGACATTCCATCTGCAACTCCTACCGTAACATCATTTGCCAACAATATTTGATGAATATCTCCAACCATTTCCTTAATAGCATCAATAATATATGAATCTTTCGTCAATGTACTACGAGCTGTATATTGCAATAGATCATTCAAATGACTCTGAATTTGGTCTCCCATTAGTGGTGCCTTAATCAATTCAACGTTAATACCATCTAGATTTATCCTCATATCATCCAAATTTTCAGTCATAATATAAAAAAATCCAACATTTCCCATGGGCAAACGAAGCTCATCTACATGAGACATTCCTGGATACCTCATCAGACACTTTGTAGATGATCGGAGGGAAGCTGTAGGAATATTACACTCATTAAACATAGTTATTCCATTCGCCATTAATTCAGTCATCGTGCTCCCACAGACATAAGGAAGATCAGGCGTCGTGTTCAAACGTGCAAGACACGCCAATGCCTTCACCTCTCCCATATCCCTGTATTGGAGTAGCGACACATTAATTGTTCCGGGTCTATCACGATATCTTGATACAAAAGTGTTGATATTAGAATTTGACATATCAGAATCATGAATATCTCCATCAGATATAACAATTATATCACATTTAGCATCTACTGGAATAGTTTCCAGAATATGTCCCAACTGTTCTGGCACATGGGCAAACATTGTTGATCCTTGTGATCCGAGATAAACTCTTTGGAACTCCTGAGAAGTCATGAAATATCCTTGCGACGAACGCATAGTCTTAACATCAGAAGTAAATATAATTAAGGCAGCTTGAGTCAAATTCATCGATTTCATCAAATTATCAATATTGGCAATAAATTCATTAGAAGCATCCCCCATAGATCCGGAATGATCAAGAACAAAAATAACATATGTTTCTTGGCGATCATGGAGGTCTGGAGTACCCTCTACATGAATCTTACCAAGATAACGACTATTTGATATAGGAAAAGCTAAAGCACTCTGTTTGTCAACAGTAGCCATTGTTTACTTATGTATAATTACTACATAATTAATATTATTTACATCAATTTTTTTATTATTTGATAAAAAAACTTTGAATATTTATACGTAAAATTTTTATGTATAATTTATGCTATTATTTCCTTTAGATAATTAATATTACTAGGATTAGTAATCCTCTGAATCCTTCGCTGATTAGGTAGTTGTTCCGGACTCTTAATGCGTCCATTATATACCTTATCAACATTAATCAAATAATCAACACCTCCATCTTCATAATATTTTATCGCATCTTGAGTTGCGTCATGAGACTTTGAAGGTTGAGGTAGCTCCTTCCCCATATTTGTCAACTTATTCCATTCTACCATGGAATGAACTTCATGAACCGAATTTGTCTTCTTATATACATCAAACCAACCGCCATCTACTCCATATTGCTTCCTGGTCTTATAAATAATAAAATAAGTTGTACTTTCCATTATAGATTTAACTACCTTCTTCATCACAGCATCGCGAGCCCCAATCCATAACTTATTTTTCTTCAAAAGATGATCAAAACACATGTTATCATTTTCCGGATGACCGTACACGTTAACTACAGAAAAATTGCCTGGCATGTTGAATTGAGTTGTACTATATATATATATTTCCCATAAAAATTTATATCAATTTTTTTTTTGGTGAAATTTTTATATTACTATAATTATATATGGCTGGAAGAAAAATAGCTAAAAAATTTGAAAATCCACTTGATAATATTATTATTGATTTTTGTGAATATATTGGTCCAGTTTTTAAATCATTAAATTTTACACCCAATATGTTAACAACTGTTTCATTAATTATTGCTTTAATCGGAAATTATAATATATATCTTGGAAATTTTGAATTAGGAGGTTTATTATTTTTTATTGCTTACATTTTTGATTGTTTAGACGGTAATTTTGCCAGAAGATATAATATGGTCACCGAATTTGGAGATTTTTACGATCACCTATCTGATATATCTAAAAATATAGTATTAATATGGGTTATTATAAGTTTAAATATAAAGAGAAAAACTAAAATATATTTTGTAGGATTTTTAATATTTACTTATATTCTTCAAATGGTTCATTTAGGTTGTCAAGAATTGATATATGATAAACCATCTCCTTTTATTGGAAAATTAATAAGTTTGTGCACAAACAAAGACAATATACTATATACAAGATATATAGGATGCGGTACTTGGTATGTTTTAACTGTTGTAATAATTATATATCTTAAACAAATAAATAAATTACTCTAAGGGGAGTCAATATTATTAGGAGATAATGTAAGAGAAGATGTCATTGATGATAAATCAGATTCATATTCATCAGAAGTATCTATACTTTTTTTATTTCTCCACCTATCTCGTGCATGTCCCTTTCTCCTTTCACGATATTCCTCGTCATTTTGATAACGCTTTTTACTATACTTATTCATACTATCCAGTCTCTTACGACGGTATTCAGGATCAGTTTTCCATCGATCTTTACGATTTTGGGCTTTATCCAAATGCTTTTGATATATATTCATCATTTTATTAAAATCTCCAGTAGGAAAATTCTCCATATCTTTACCCTCTATGGGAACAAAAGATTTATCATTCTGACTATTTTCCTTATCAAGATTTTCGTCAGCATTTTTTACCATCATTTTACTATATTATAATATTTTATAATAATTAATTTTAATATACGCTTATATCCTTTATAATTTTTTCCATACAAATATATTTCTAATTTTTGGTGTAATAAATTGCATTTTCCCCAAATATACTACATTTTTATTATTCATGATATAATCTCTAAATAAGGGATATAATGGAACATATAAGACTAAATATCCATTTTTTTCCAAATGTTTAATATTTTTTTCAACTAATGGAATTAGAAATTTAGTAATCCAAATTTTATGTGTTCGATATCGTGAAATAGATTGCTTTTTATTGTTTTCATAAATTTCTAAATCAAAAAATGGTGGACTTGTAAATACTAAATCGTATTTTCCATAAATCTTCGCATCTTCAAATGGTTTACTTATTATCTTATATCTAACATCACTATTTTTTGGTTGTAATGTTGATATAATATTATTATATAATGGTTGTAAACACTCTGAAGGATCCACCCCAGTATATGAAGAATTATTCGCAATTGCAGCAATTAGTCTATCTCCCCAACCAGCACTTGAATCTAATATATTTTTGGCATTAAAATGACGATATATTGCTAATGCCACAGTAACAGGAAAAGTATTGCAAAATTTAGATTCTCTATTATTATATATTATGTCTTCTAATTTATCTAAATCTAATTTACCGTTTACTTTAGATTCTTTAAGTAATTTACTTTTATTATTAGTAAAATATTCCCAAGGAGTATATTTAGAATTTTTGAAGCGACATTTCAAACGACACTCCATGGTAAAATAATCTGTAATTTGTCTAAATATTTTTTCTTTATCATAATCCGATATTATTCCGAGATTTCCATTTTGATCTTTAGAGAATTTATTATTATAATTTTTCAATTTATTAAAATTATATAAAATTTCTTTTTTATTTCTTTTAGGAAAATTCATTATATTATAATAAGAAAATATTATATAGTATAATATTTTCATGAGAAAGTTATTTACACCTACGTTGCCATCTGTTGTAGTTGTTAAATCAGACAAACCTGTACCTTCACCTCCAATAAAGATAAGATGTGAAAATTGTTTCCAATATTTTGATCCTAAAAATAATTCGGAATGCCATTTTCATCCAAGATCTCCTATAATAGAATTACGTGTATACAATGAATATGATGAAATAAAATATAAATGTTGTGGAGCAATTCAAAAAGGATTTGACCCAATTCTTGTTGAAGCTCCTGGATGTGCTACTAATAATTTCCATATATCATCAAGTAATAGATAAATTTTTGAAAGATTCTTGATTATATGTCGCAATTAGACTTTTCCTTGCTTCAGAATTATTCATAATATCATCTATCATAGAAATTATTAATTCCTGAGTAATACTGACATCAGGATATTTACTTTTAATTTGATCTTCAATATACGAGTATAAACCCATAAACATCAAACTTGTATTTGCATCCATTGAATCCGAAAAATACTTTTTTATAAATTTTCTAAACGGTTTATAAGTCATTATTTTAGCTAAATCTTTATAAAATTCATTGTTTTTAATTAAATCTTTTCCTATAACATTTCTTTCAATGGGAATAACAATACTTTTATTACTTACAATTGCTTTAATCTCAAAAATGTCTGGCTGCTTACTTTCCATATTGTAATATTATTATTATTATAATAGTTTTTTTATACCCATCAATTTTTATTTCTAAATAATATATAAATGTCTCAAAACAATAAAACAATAAAAAAAGAAACTAAAAAAAAAACAAAAAAAGAAACAAAAAAAACAAAAACTTATCGTGGTAAAAGAGGTCCCGTAAACGGGGCTGAACCTCCTATTAATCTAGATGCTTGGAATTCCAAAGATGAAGTTAAAGATACTCATAATTGTTATGCTTATTTTTTAGATTTTATAAACGACATTAATGTAAGTAAATGTTCAAAATTGGTTAGAGAAAAAAGAATTAAAGAAGTTTATAAATACTATAATCAATTAGTTGAAAATTATGAAAATCCTAAATTGGATAAAGATCGCGTTTTTAATATATGTAAATACATGAAACCACAACCTGGTTATACATCAGGATTAGAAACGATAAATAATGAGAATAGAAAAAATATATATAAATGTGATAGAATGGTATCCAGAGTATTATCTGACAGTAGTGGAGTATATAAGGCTACCTCAAATCAAGAACGTTGTAAAAATGGATATTATAAAGGCGCTTTAGTTATTTCTCCCAAAACTCCTATTTACCATTTTTATCGCCAAAATCCCGATGGTACATGGAGTCATAAAGACGGCTCATTCCCTGCTACATTATTTGATTCTTCAGGTAGAAAAATTTTAGATCCTAAATATGCAAATAAAAATTATGGATTTGATAAAAGATACATAGATAAAGATGGTTATCCTAAGAAATTAAATTATACCGATTTTTGCTCTTACTTTTGTGTTTCTACGGATAAAACAAAATTATTAGATTCAAAATCCAAATTGTAACCATTTTGAATTTAATTTTGGTTACACAATGGTTACAATTTTGGTTACAATTTTATTTTTCATTTTGAATTTGAAAATTTACGTTTTTCAAATTTATAAATTTTATAAATTATTAATGATATAAATTACAATACCAAAAAAAAATTGATATAAATTTTTATGGGAAATATATATTATATAGTACAACTCAACTCAACATGCCAAGAAATTTTCTTTTTGTTGATGATAAAGATAAAGGTCTTTTATTAGCAACTGATTTTCAAAAATATATTTATCAACAATTAGAAAAAGAAATGGAACCACGAATGGAATATAGATCTGTTGGTCCAAAATATTGGTTTGATGACAAATTTTATTGGGTAAGTAATATACCACCTATTAATCATAATGGATTTTATTATACATGGGGAAGATACCAGAATCAAGGTTTTATATTAAATATAGATACTAATAAATTAAGATTCTTTATTACATATGTTTATGATTCTAAGAGAAATGAGAGTAAAACTGAGGATAACACGAGAAAAGACCAATAAAATGGTCTTTTAACGATAAAGCTTCATTCCAAATTTGAAAATTTACGTTTTTCAAATTTATAAATTTTAATTATATCAATATATAGAAATATATGAATAATTGGATAAATTGTGAATATCACGGTGAGGTAATAGGAATAAATAATCATTGTTCTGATTGTATTAGAGCTATAAATGACAACATAATTAATCCAAGAAATAGATTATTAGATTATGTCCATCGTAATAATTTGCGATTAGACATTCCAAGTATTAGACATTTTAGTCCTACTATTTCTCAATTAGCTCCCAGAAATGACGATACAAGTATATATTTAAGTACCCAACCAATAGCAACATATGGAATGACATATTCCGTAATTGATTTTTTCAAGCAGTTAAACTTAAAAACAAAAATTAGGTTATATAAAAGTTCTGATACAATAAATACGCAATGTTATATATGTTTATCCAATTTATTAGAAAATGATATTATAAGAGTTATAAATTGTAATCATTCATTTCATCAAACATGTATTGATCCATGGTTTGAAAACTCAACTAAATGTCCCAATTGTAGATATGATATATTACGCAATGAAGCAAGAATGTTAGTGTAGTAATTTGTAATCATTAGATTGGGTGAGTGTCGGAATAATCACATTACCATCAGATTCTATTTTTATTGCTGCTTTCGATCTTTCTAAAGTCATTCCTTGATATTCAATTACACAATGTCCCGAACGTCCTTGTAATGAACAATATAATCCAGGATAGCCTATTACTATAGTCAAATAATTTTTTTTATGTAATATATTCCAAAATTTCCCAATAAAGGTTTTTTCTAATATTTGTTGCGGTTCTTTATTATTAGTTGTAGTTGCACTATCACAAGTATGAAAATGAAAAGTTATAATTTTTTTCATCCATTTAATTTTTTCTAATATATCACTTATTTGATTTCCTAAGTCTATACAACTTATGGAATCAATTCCAAAATCTATTAAATCTAAATCTGCAGGTTCTCCATGTGCTATAACATGGATGGTTATAGATAATTGAGTTTCATTTTTGATAAGGTGTAAAATATTTTGTAGATTGTATATTTTGTAATCTTCTTTGTCTAGACTCAAAAATACCGGATATGGAAAAATTCTACTTTTGGTATATAATTTGGTTAAACCAATATAACTTTGATGGTAAAAATCTATAATATCATTGTAAAATTCACACTTTGAATCTATTTCTAATAATCCATTTACAGGAATAAATATTATATGAGATATTCTATTTTTATGAGTGTAATTTGGAAGTAAATTGAAAGATTGATATACCAATTTAGACATTTACATTATATATGATAGTCATATAATTTCTATATTACTTATGGTATATAATAAGACAAAAACTAAAAACAAATATAAAATTAATTTTCATACCAGATATATACAATGAAAAAATCATTTAAATGGGCTCATGAAATAATAACACAATTAAATGCTTTTATAACTGGGGTACAGACATTACAAGAAACTTCTCCTGATGTGATAATTAATTGTTATACCCAGTGTTTACTTCTGGTTAAAAAAATTAATCAAAATATAGAATCCGATTATCATGTATATAAATGTGATAATAGTCTAAGTAAAAGTGATAAACTTGAAGAAGGATTAAAATTAACAGAATGTACATCAAATATATTCCTTGGTATAATTGATAATATTTATCATACCGAATTTAATTTTATTACTAATTATAGTAAACATACTCAAAAAAATCAGAGTCCTGATATGATGAATAATTTTAATAAAATCCATCAGTCATATATCAATACAATTATCCTTGATACACGTGAAACAGTATTTAATCAATTAATGAAAATCCGACAATACATAGAAAGAAATGTTAAATCAAATGATATTTTTGTTGGGTGTGTATAAATTTAAGGAGCAAATTTTATTTTTTAACACTTAATATCCTTAAACATAAATGTGTAAGGATATAAAGATATTAATAGATATTATTATATAACTGTAATGAGTATGGAAAATACTGATAAAAAACACGTTAGTGTTGTAATTTGCGGTCATGTTGATGCCGGAAAATCAACGACTACGGGTCATTTAATTTTTGATCTTGGTGGAATTAATGAACGTGAACTAAAGAAACTTCAAGATGAGGCAGATCGTCTTGGTAAGAGCTCATTTGCGTTTGCTTTTTATATGGACAGACAAAAGGAAGAACGTGAGCGTGGTGTAACAATCGCTTGTACTACAAAGGAATTTTACACTGATAGTTTCCATTATACAATTATTGATGCCCCAGGTCATAGAGATTTCATTAAGAATATGATTACGGGAGCTTCTCAAGCCGATGTTGCGATGATTCTTGTTCCTGCTGATGGAAATTTCACAACTTCAATTGCGCGTGGCAATCATAAGGCTAAGGAGGTTCAGGGACAAACGCGTCAACATGCTCGTCTCATTAACCTTCTAGGTGTAAAACAACTAATTGTTGCTGTTAATAAGATGGACAGTGATGTTGCCAACTATTCTGAAGTTCGTTTCAATGAAATTCGTGATGAGGTTCGTAGTATGTTGAGTAAATTAGGTTGGAAACCCGACTTTGTCAAGAACAGTGTTCCTATTGTCCCTATTAGTGGACTCCAGGGGGACAATCTTATTAAGAAGACGGATAAGATGAATTGGTGGAAGGGAGTTGATGTTACTGTAGGAAAGGAATCAGTTCATATTGATACCGTATATGACGCTCTAGAGAAAATGGTTCAACTACCTGAACGTAATAAGACTGGTGCTCCACGTGTTCCAGTTTCGGGAGTATATAAGATTAAGGGTGTAGGTGATGTTCTTACTGGTCGTATTGAACAAGGAGGGTTTAAGCCTGGGGATGAAGTAGTATTCTACCCTACACATACCAAATCAACGTCATGCTCCGGAAAGGTGTTTACGGTTGAAATGCATCATCAACAAATTGCGGTTGGAGAGGCTGGAGACAATGTTGGATTTAACATTAAGAATCTTGAAAAATCCAACATGCCTCGTGTAGGTGATGTTATGGTTCTTAAGAAAGATGGAACGACTGGACGTTGTAAGACATTCACGGCACAAGTCCAAGTTCTTGACCACCCAGGTGAACTCAAGATAGGATATACCCCTGTCGCATTTGTAAGAACTGGACGTTCTGCTGTTCGTCTTTCTGAAATCAAATGGAAGATAGGAAAGGAAACTGGAGGACAAAAAGTTGAAAACCCTGTAAGTCTCAAGACTAATGAGATGGCAGAAGTAGTATTTAGTCCTCAACAACCATTTGTAGTAGATACATTCAAGAATTGTGAGGGACTTGGACGTGTTGCTATTATGGAAGGAAACAGTGTTGTTATGCTTGGAAAGGTGGTAAATGTGGAACTACATGTTGAAAAATAGAAAAATGAAATAAAAATAGAGAAATGAAAATAGAAAAAGAATTGAAAAAAATAAAATTGAAATATAAATAAAGTTATTATAATAATTTAGATTATAATAACTATGGTATTAAATCAAACTGTAAAAAGAATTTATAAAGAATTGGAAGATATTAATCGTGATCCTCCTACAAATTGTAGTGCTGGTCCGAAAGAAAGGGAAAATGGTGATGTGGATTTATTTGAATGGGACGGAACCATTATGGGTCCATCAGACAGTCCTTATGCCGATGGGATATTTAATTTAAAGCTACGATTTCCGACAAATTATCCTATTAAACCCGTCCAGGTAAAATTTGTTACTAAAATTTATCATCCTAATATTGATAAAGATGGAAATATTTGTCTTGATATTCTAAGAGACCAATGGTCTCCAGCATTAACTATCTCCAAAGTTTTACTTAGTGTTTGCTCTCTATTAAATGATCCTAATCCTAAAGATCCTCTAGTTACAGAGATTGCAAAAGAATATGAAGAGAATTTGGAAGCGTTTAAAAAAAATGCCAACCAATGGACAATGTATTATGCTAGATAAGTAAAATATTTTTTATATAATATATTTATTCTATAAATATAATATTATATTTTTAATAAAAATTTTTTATATTTTTATATTTGGGTTGGGTCTTTCTTTCCCTTCTTTCCCTTCTTAACTTTAACTTCTTCTGAAGGAGGGTCAGACTTAGGCTCCTTTGGATCCTTTGGATCCTTTGTCTCCTTTGTCTCCTTTTCCTTCTTTTCCTTCTTTTCCTTCTTTTTACCCTTTGATTTTACTTCTTCCTTAGGAATTGATACTTTTTCTTCCGCAACTACTTTTGTATCAATTTTCACATCAACAGTTTCTGTCTCTGTCTCTGTTTCAGCCTCTGTCTCTGTCTCTGTCTCTGATTTAGCATCTTTTTTAATACCTCCGAATGTCTTTTTAACTACAACATGATTCTTATCATAATCTTTAAGAAGGTTAATTGATTTCAAGCATGCATTACGCACTGCTTCTCCAAATGGTCCAACAAATAGAATTCCTGCTGTAAGCACAATATCAGACTCATGAATCGTCTTCTTCTTACTGGCAAGAATAATATTGTATGTAGATTCAACAATTCTGAAAAAAATATTCTCATAAAGATAATTGAGATAGAATATAGCATCTGAACCAACACGAACTTTCTTATCATGAGGTGATGGAGCTTCTCCCGATTCGGTGGATTCCGTTTTCTCCTCCTCATCAGAATCTGAATGTTCGTCAATTTCTTCGTCCTCTTCCTCCTCTGGAACATTTGCCTCTTCAGCAGGAACATTTACTTCTCCATTTGGATATTCCCTCTCATATTCTTTCATAATACTATGTACTAAACGTCGGAGAGAACTCTGAATATTAACATTAAATTGAAACTTATATAATCCATTCTCGTCTTTAACAATATTACGTGGAGCAATATTTTGAATAATCTTTACTGCCTCTAGATATCCAGCTTTCTCGGTCTCTAATTTCTCCTCACTTCCCTTCTCAGGGTTTTTCTCCTTACGACGATATAGATTAATCTTACGATCGGCCTGAATTACATCAGACGCATTAGATAATTCATGATATGTTATACTCGCTAGAAATGGTTCCGATGGACTCGCAAGCATTTGATGAATTGTCTCACGAGTAATAGATTTACTATCTTTATCAATACGGGCATCAAGAGAAGCTTTGATAATTACACGCATAATATATTCGATAGCACCAGTAACAGCAACAGATGAATAACGTCCCGTCCTATTAACCATCTTTTTCGTTCCTAGAATAGATTTTTCCTCACTAATAATTTTCATTATACGATTAATTGGATGAACCGATAAACTCAGTCCAGACTTACTAGCAATACTCGTCTTCTTTGATACATTAATTGGGGCAGAAACTTCAATTTCAGTTGTCATTATTTTATTATAATAGATTTGTATATATAATTATATAGCAACCTTTATATGGATTTAATTCTTACTTCAATTTTTTTTTACGAATTCTTTATATTATATTAAATTTTCGTTTGCCGTTTCCAGCCTGTTTATATAAATAATGGCATCAGTTCCTATTCCATCGAATGGAATTAAATGTAAATCTCCTCCGAAATACCTACAATATAATCTAGATAATGGAACTCCATGTCCAAAACCAGATAAAACAACTTTATCATTTTCTGTAGGTACTTTTTTCTCTGTAGTATACCCATAACTGAATACTTGATCTAAATTATTACGTGAAAAACCACCTCCAAAATCAGATATTTTTATTATTAAATCATCCGAACCTTTACTTATATATATTTTAATATTAGATTCCTCGCTATCTCCCTTTGTCATAACAACACTCTTCATTGAATTTTTTATTAATTCTAATGTAATATAAAATAAATGAGATGGAATATATCGAAAGGTAAAATCTTTCGGTCCAATTATATCTATCCGAGGACGTACATTATATAAAATATCACACATATCTCTAGATTGAAAAATAGCATCTTTAATTACTTTATATGGATAACATTTGTCTTGCACTATAGAACATCCATCTTTATGAACTGATACATAATTACCAATAATCGTTCTTAATCCAATACGAGACATATAAAATTTGTCTAAGAATTTATTTATTTCATCACTAAATTCATTCTGATATAAATTTCTTAAAGAACGAGATATATCTAAAGCAATATAATTATGATCAAATTTAATTTGCTCTAAAGTAGAAACAAATTTTGATACATCATCTTGAGTTTTTATTCCCTCAATGTTATTTAATTTAGTAAATGATGTCGCATATAAATTTGTAATATTATGTAAACAATCATATCTTGATAATTCTTTGACACGATGAGCTAAACGAGTTTTAATCTCATGATGCATGAAATTACTTCCTATATAACAATTTTTATATTCATTATAATGCTTTTGATATGTTACTAAATTTGATAATTTAAGTGCAACAGGAAAATTGCTTTTAGCATAATTTAATATATATTTATGCATTTATGGATTATACAAAAGAAATTAAAAAGATAATTCTAAACACAGATAATATGAATGGATTATTATCAAGTTTATTTATTCTAAATACTACATCTTGGATGTATAATAATAGAATTCTTTTATATGATAAAACCATATATGATATATCATTACCCGGCACACACGATAGTGCAACATATAATATTAATGGGAGTAGTTATATTAATATGCCACAACAATATTCTCAACTAATTAAACTAGCTCATGTATTACATATTCCTATTAATAATATAATAAAAGGCTGGGTTCAAACACAAAACTTAAATCTCTACGAACAATTGAATATAGGTGTCAGATATTTAGATCTACGAATATCCTATTACAATAATAACTGGTATGTTCATCATAACTATATTCTAGGAGATAAACTAACAGTAATGTTAGACCAAATTTATAAATTTTTAAACGAAAATAAAGGAGAAATTGTTCTAATAGAATTATCTCATATGTTCAATTACACACAAGAAGAATTAAATATATTAAATAATATGATTTGGACTAAATTTTATAATCTTCTATGTAGAAAAGAAGAATATGTTAATAATACTATTGAATATCTCGTGAATACTAATCAAAGACTACTAATATTTTCACCAACAGATTATTTCTTACCAGAATATTTAATTACTAATACTTGGGCTAATACAGCAAATGGATACAAACTGAATAATTTTAATAATAATATAATGAAAAGATGGAATAAAAATCAATACTTTGATTTACTTAAATTATCATGGATTTTAACTCCTAATATTTATACTATTATTCAAAGCTTGTTCCCATTATATCCGAAAAACTTATTTCAATTAGAACATAAAGAAATTAATTATTATTCCAAATGGACTAAACAATTTATAGATATACCAATCCGATGTCCCGTATTTCCCAACATTGTAATCATAGACTTTATTGAATATAGTTTTTTAGTACAAATTATATTAAATTCATTATATCCTTGTGTAATATAACGTTTTTTTGTAATGTAAATATAGTAAATAAAAATGTTTAGAACTATAATTGGTTTTCTAACAGGTATATTTGTCGGAACTTACTATGATTGTAAACCAATCATTATCCTTATTTCAGAAACATTGAGACAATATTTACCCCCAAGATAATTTTGTGGAAATTAAAGAAATTAAGGAATTTAATTATTAAGAATTATTTATAGATATGGTAATTTATATAATTATTATTGTTGATACTTATATAAATCAAAAAATATTATGAAAATTTTTTTCATTGAGGGTAATATAGGAACAGGAAAAACCTCATTTTTAAATCAGTTAATTAAGAGTAATTATTTTCAATCTGTATTTCCAGATAAAAAGATTACATACTTACTTGAACCAGTTGATGAATGGTTAAATTTCAAAGATAATGACGGAAAAAACGCATTGGATAGTTTTTATAAAGATAAGGAAAAATTTTCTTTTTCATTTCAATGGCTTGTATTTATGACAAGAATGAAAAAGATATTGAATAATATGGAATATGATATTTTAGTTGTTGAACGTTCAATATTTACCGATAGAAATATATTCGCTCAATCACTTTTTGAAAGTAATAAAATGTCAAGTCTTGAATGGAATATATATACTAATTGGTTTGATTGGTTAGTTGAAAAATATAATTTTCCTCAAGCAACATTTATTTATCTAAGAGCTAACCCTGAAGTTAGTTTTAATAGAATAATGAACCGGGGAAGAAATGAAGAAAAAAGTATTGAATATGATTATATAAAACTATTATCCGAAAAACATGATAACTGGCTTTTAAATAATCCTAATTCAATTATTTTGGATTATAATAATAATTTTGAAAAAATTGACGATATAAAATTTTTTAATCAATATTTTGAAAAAATCAAAGATTATGTGTCAAATCTTATGTAATTAAATTCTATATATACTATCATAATTTATATAAATAATTATTTATATAATTTTCTATAATTTTCTAACTTATTATTAAATTTATGATATACAATCTTATTTTACTATGTGTCATATTGTTTAGTATATTTTTTCCTAAATTATTATCTACTATAGAAAACTTTGATAACAACTATAGTATTCACTGCATTAATCTCGATAAAGATAAAGATAGATGGAATTTTATTAAAAAACAATGTGATATATTAGGTTTACATGTTAATAGATTTAACGCAATAGATACTACGACTTTAAGTAAGGTTAAACAATATCAAAATTACTTCACAAATGATACTTGGCTTAATATATTAAATACACATAGCACAGGAATAAGAAAATATCACAGTGACCTAACCTTTGGAGCTATTGGATGTTATCTAAGTCATACTACCTTATGGAATAATTTACTTAATAGTAAAGAAGACTTCTATTTAATACTTGAAGACGATCTTCGTTTACCTATTAACTTTAACTCCGAATTTAAAAAAGTACTTGATAATCAACCCAAAGATTGGGATATAATATTTTTAGGATATAAAGAATTTGACCCAATTCCATATAATAAAATGTTTAATAAGATGAATGCATTTTGGGGTATGTGGGGTATGATGGTAAATAAAAGATTCGTCCAAAAGGTTAAAAATAAAATGTATCCAATTAAATATCAAATTGATTCATTTATTAGATTAAATAGTAAAGAACTCAATTTATATGGAGTTAAAAATTCAAAATTTATATCACCATCTCCAGAATTTAATACTAATATACAAATGAATTTGAAAAAATACTATAAATTAGAATCTTCGTTGAAATAAATATTTTATTTCCAATTTCTTTCACAATCAAAACACTTCGATGGTTGTCCCAAATGGGGTGATAAATTACGATTCTTCAAATCTTTTTCACAATCAAAACATTTAGATGGTTGTCCCATATATTTCATACCTAAAGGTAATTGACGTTCACAATCAAAACATTTCGTTGGTTGAGCTAAATATAATTGAAAATTCTCTCTTCTCTTAATTAAAAACATAAGAAATATACAGAATAAAAATATTATATACCATACATTCGGATTTTGTAATAGTTGAAACATTTTTGTTTTATATATTATATAAAATTATAATAAAAATCAATATAAGATTTTTATTATACATAATATTATTTATGATAATTGAAAAATATAAAGGCTGTATAATTGCATATATCAAAAATATTGATAATAAATATTTACAAAATGTTCCAGAAGAATATAAATTGAATCAACAAAAACGAGACCAAAATAAATATCATGTAACCATTGTATCATCTCAAGAATCTACAAATATTGCTGATTTTGAAGACATAACTATTGAAAATGATTTACTTAATTTCGGTTTAGGTAAAAGTCAAAAAAATGATAATGAAATATATTATCTAATAGTTTATTGTAATTATTTTGATAAAATTAGAAATGAATTAAATTTGAAACCAAAAGATTATCATATAACTTTAGGTTTTAAATTTAATGATATACATAATATTGACAAAAGCCTAAATAATATAATATTGAAAAATGATAATTTAGATTTAACTAAAGTATATCAAATAAATGATATTCAAATGTTGAAATATATTGAAACAGAATATGATTATACTGATGATAAATTAAAAATACTTGAATTGAAAAAAAATAAAAATGTTGAAAATATTGAATATCTAATTTCAAATAATAATTATCTAGGACATATATTCAAATATCAAAAAACACGTGATATAAATGATCTTATAAAAACCGTAGATTGTTATAAATATGATATTAATCTTCGTTATGATAGTAATAACACCGCAATAAACAATACAATTAAAATTTTAAACGAACATCTCATGGAAGATAACACAAAGTATAGAAAAAATTTATATGTATTATGCCCGATTGAAAATAAAATTATTTTTCATGAGATGCCTCGTAATTTTTCTTGGGTAATTCCTAAAAAATTAGGAGGTATATCGGCTTTGTCAAGAGAATATGATTTACTTGCATTAAAAACATTGGGTATAACTAAAATTTATTATTTCTTGGAAAAACACTACTTTGAAAATATAAATAATCATGGAATCGAAATTAATTATATTTATTGCATAAATAAAAAACCTCCCTCCATGGATGATATGCTAAATGTTTTAGATACAGAACCATTTGATACACCGATATTATTTGGGTGTTTAGGAGGATTTGGTCGGACAGGTACTGCATTAGCGTGTTATTTATGTTATAAAGGAATAGATTCTAAAACATTCTCATCAGAAAATTCAATAAGTTATTTAAGAAACATACGTCCAAAAAGTATTGAAACAGACGACCAAATTAATTTTATTAGACAATTCTCTAATAATTTATATAAAGTAAATCCCAATAAAGTAAAAACACCTATAAAATTTATAATGTTAGTAGGTTTACCCGGGGCAGGTAAAACAACATTTTGCGACCTATTTATGACTTGCGGATTAAATATTAAAATAATTTCACAAGATGTTATGGGAAGAAATCTATGTGAACAATCTATACTTAAATTTATAAAAGATTCCGATATAACAATATTAGATAGAACAAATACTACAGTAAAAGATAGAAAAGAATGGCTTAATTTAACTCAGTTAAGTCCTCATACCTGCCTTTGTATATACTTAAGTACACCAAAGTTTATTTGTATCAATAGAGCCCAAAATAGGAAAAATCATCCTGCTATTAAACAAGGTGGGGGTGAACGTATTATAAATGACTTATCTAATAAATTCGAAGAACCTACAAAAAATGAAGGATACCGTGATATAATTTATTTAGAAGATTCTGATGATGTTAGAAATTATCTAAAAACTTGGAAATGTTCCAAAATAAGCATTGAAGATTCATTAGATTTTCATATTTATAAATTTCCCCGGACAGGACATTTATTTAATTTAGGAGGCGCGACAGTAGATGATAGAATGGTGAGTAAAGATGTTTATGATTATTTTATGAATAATAGGGTGCAACTTACAGAAAAAGTAGATGGGGCTCAAATTGGATTTTCCATGGATGAGAATTATAAGGTTTTAGTACAAAATAGGTCTCATTATGTAAATTCAAAATCTCATTCTCAATTCAAACTAATTGATAAATGGATTCATGATCATACTCAAGATTTATATAATATATTAGATCAAAACACAATATTATTTGGAGAATGGCTATATGCCAAACATAGTATTAGTTATAATAATTTACCAGATTATTTTTTAGCATTCGATTTGTATAATAAAAAAGAAAATGTATTTTATAGTAGAAAAATTTTAGAAGAAAAACTGGAAAATACGACAATAAATATGGTTCGAATTATGTATGAAGGAATGGTTACTAAACCTCAGTTGATAAAACTAATAGAAGAAAAATCTATCTATACAAATGGTAGAGTGGAAGGAATTTATATGAAAGTTTTTGAAAGTGATTATGTAAAATATAGATCAAAATTAGTGAGAAATGATTTTATTTGTGGCTCCGAACATTGGTCCAAACATAACGTTGAAAAAAATAAATTGATTACTTCTTATGGATAAAAATTGATATATTTTTATTATGACATATACATTATGGATTATATGAATCCATTATCCTTTTACATGGTTTTGCTAAGCATTCCAAACTGGGAAATTTCTTTTAAAGACGCAGCAAGACAGCCATTTTATCTTGTGAATTCATCTAATATCATAGATGGACGTATAGTTCATGGACGTTTCCCTTCTTCTCAAACTTTTCGTAAGACACTAGAACTTATGTCTCGTGAACCCAAATATTATGAATTTACAGATATATTTCAAACTTTGTATATTTCCGAAGATGATTTTGAACTTGGGAAAATGACAACAAAAATGAATATTGTAAATTTTCTGTTTTTTGAATATAATGATATTATTTTCAGTGATATTGAAAAAGATCAATTTACGAAAATAATGGAATATATGCAACCCCACTATGATCAGATTCTAATTGATTTATGCAAGAATATTATATACTATCTAAAATCAGAAGATAAGAAGTATTGGATTGAATCCTTTAACCAAACTTATAATACTCACACGATAAATGTTATGTCACATATTCATAATTATATGGATAAAAATTGATAAAAAATTGATAAAATATATTTATAATATTAAATATATTTATAAATAATATGGTTATTCATGTTCCATTTCAAAGTGATTATTTAATAGTCCATAAAAATTGCACACACAATAATTTATATATTAATGATGAATACGAATCAAAATTTAAAAACTGCGCATGTTTTAACTTTTTAAAACATTTAAATTCATCTGAATTTATAACTTCGCGATTTGGAAATTTACCATTAGAATTAATACAAATTATATTAAATAAATTATCTAATGATTTATGGGGAGTATATCCAATATACATACAAAATTTATATTATAGGAAAAATATGATTAATATTGAATCAAGTAAAATATGTAATATTTATTTTCAATCAAACGCGAAATTAAATAAACGATACATGAATTGTATTAATAAAATTTTTTCAAAATATTCTAATTTAATTCGTATTGATATTATTGATGAAAATAATTATTTTATTACATTAAATGATACAAATATAATTAATTTCCTTTTTAATCCTATTACTGATATTATTTATATAAGAAAGTTTGATAATGTTAAAAAATTTATAGTTAATAATTGTAATTATTGTTTAATTGGAAATAAAGTTGGACATGTTTTCACAAATAGAAATTTACTAGATATTATCAAAAATTATATATTTAAAATCAAAATAAAAGACATGGTATGCACAAGATACTCATTTATAACACTTGATACTAATGGTAAAACTTATATATACGGGCAACATACCCCAGAGTATATATTACATAATAATCTAAATAGAAATGTTGCGAAAATAGCCAGCACAAATAGAGATTATATATTAATTAGTAATAATGGGAATTTTTATTCATGGAGTTATGAAAAAATGGACGTGATATATGATGCTAGCGCAACAAATAATAAAGCAATTGATATTTTTACAAATCAACATATGTTTATTGTTTTATTAGAAGATCTCACTATTCGTATAATAGGAAGATATATCATTAAATCCATAAAAAATGTTAAAAAAATCGTTAATACAGAAAGTTCATTTGGAGTTATTAATAATGAAGGAAATTTTTGGATTATAGATAAAAATCTCTATTTAAATGAGACAATCATCACAAAGGATGTTATTGATATATATTCTGTATCAAACTATTATGTTCTAATTTATAGGAATGGATTTATTGATACCATTGAATACAAATAATTTTCTCTTATTATTTTATAATATGAGAAAAATAGATAAAAAAGATGATGATCCAATAGATAATGTTATTTATGATAATTTTGTAGTTTCACTTACCCCCCTATTAAGAAATATAGGTTTTACACCTAATATGGTAACTATATCATCAATAATTATTGCATTCATTGGAATATATTATTTAACACATAAAAATCTGGTTATATTTACTATTCTATTTGCATTTGCTTATATTCTAGATAATATTGATGGTAATATGGCAAGATTATACAATATGCAAAGTAAATTAGGAGACTTTCTTGATCATTGTGGAGATATTGTTAAAATATTAGTATTACTTTATGCATTATATGATAAATTTAATCTAATGAAACACCCTAATATAATCATTTTAATTGTTGTGTTAATGTTTTTAACTTGCTTCCATATCGGATGTCAAGAAAATTTAACTAAATATGATGGTAATAATGGTACATTAAGTTTAGTTAAAATGTTATGTAAAGATAAACAACATTTAATTAAATATACAAGATACTTTGGTCCAGGTTCATTTATTTTATATATAACAATCATATCATGCTACTTAGTTAAATTATCCTAATCCCATTGTGGGATCCCTATTTTAAGCCCTACGCCTAGAACAATCTTATTAGGATCATAATTCTCACAATGATGAGTAAATCCAAATAATATGTGCTCAAATTCGTATTGCTCATACTTCTTTAATGGTCTAAAATATACTCCATTCGGTCCTTGAGCCATGTAAACTTCATAAGACTTTTGCTTAATATGAATTATCCCTTCTTCAAAATTTTGATTTTCGCAACCTTTTATATCACAAAAAGTTGTTTCGGGATCTGTATAAACAACATTTGCAGGTAAATAACTTATAGGTTGTGTACGAATCATTTTTTTTTATATATACATATATCGTTAGTTTAATTTAACTGTCAATTTTTTTATGATAATATAAAGATTTATTCATTATCAATGGATAATAATGAATAGATTCGATATTATAGATTTCGGAAGTCAATACACTCACTTGATTGCGAAAAAATTGCGGCAATTGGGATATTTTTCCCTCATAAAGAGTCCTAATGAATATACAATAGATAATAACGTATTAGGAATATTTTTATCAGGAGGTCCCCATGATGTTGATAAAATGTCTTTAGACGATATTTATAATATAGGGAAAATATGTAGAATAGCCAGAGAGAATAATATTGTTACGATTGGAATTTGTTTTGGTTTTCAATTATTATCAACCTTCAATAATGGAAAAATAATAATTAACCAAGATTCTCATTATGGAGAAACTATTTGTCATAATACCGAAGATAATAACTTTTTCAGATTTTGTAATAATATTGATTTACCTTGTAAAGTATGGATGTCTCATCAAAATAGCATTAAATTTGATAATAATCCTAATATTGAATTACTTAAATCAAATGATGATATTATTGGTTTTCATAACCATAATAAACTACAAATTGGGTATCTATTTCATCCCGAAGTAGAACATACAGAATCTAATCTACAATGGTTTATAAACATAATTGATTATTGTAAAGAGTGTAATCCACTTTTATTTTCTAATATAGAAAAAATTAATTGGAATGAAGAAACAATGTATAAGTCTATAGTTGATAATTTTGGTCATGTTAAAAATAAAAATATATTATTGGCAGCTAGTGGAGGTATTGATTCAACAATAGCCGCGTTATTACTAAAAAACTTAGGAGCTAATGTTGATTGTTATATAGTAAATCATGGTTTCCTTAGAAAAAATGAAGTAGAAGAAGTTATATCAAATTTTCGAATTATAGGACTTAATTCCTCTCTCCATATTATAGATGCACAAAAACTTTTTTGGGAACAACTTGAAAATATTAACAATAGTAGTGTCAAAAGGAAAATTATAGGTAAAAGATTTATTGAAGCATTTGTTGAAAGTGCAAATAAAAATAGTGTAAAATATGATTATTTCGCCCAAGGAACGATTTATCCTGATATTATAGAAAGTGGATATGCATCTACGAATAATTGTGTAATAAAATCTCATCATAATGTCGGAGGACTCGCAAATATATTACTTGAACAAAATAACTTAACGTTAATTGAACCATTAAAATTTTTGTATAAAGATGATGTTAGACGATTAGGAGCATATTTACAAGTTCCGAATAATATTCTAAATAGACAACCATTTCCAGGTCCCGGATTAGCTATTCGCATAATTGGTAATTTAACCAAAAAAAGAGTTGAAATATTACAAAATGCTGATGATATTGTAACAAATATTTTTACTAAGTATGAACTTTTTAAGAAATTAAATATTTGGCAACAAGCTAATATTTTAATTCCAGATTGTACAACTGGTGTTATCGGCGATCAAGGCATCATCGGTCATGTTTTAGTAATTAGAGCCGTACATTCTGTGGATGGAATGACAGCTAATGCCGTCGATATTCCATTTGATATAATGAAAGAAATTACTAACACTGTTGTAAATAACGTACATGAAATTATAAGAGTTGTATATGATTATACATCAAAACCTCCTGGAACAATTGAATGGGAATAAATTTATTTTTATACATAAAGAGTTAAAATTTAGAAATAATTTTATTTATTGAAAATATTAAATGAAAGAAATTTTTGAATCCTTACAAAATATTTGCATAGAAATATCCAAATATTTATCAAAGTCCCATAGCAATACATATTCTAATAATACGAATACTTCAGGTGATATTGTTCATAATTTAGATTTTATTACTAATGATATTTTTGCTAAACATTTGTCTAATTGCATGTCTATATTCGGCTACGCATCTGAAGAAAATGATGATATAAACTATCTTAACACAAAAAATGGGAAATATTTTGTTGTATTTGATCCATTAGATGGATCCCAAAATATAGATGTAAATTTGAGTATTGGAAGTATTTTCGGTATATTCAAAGTTGACAATTCATTACCTAAATCAGGTAGATATTTAGTAGCATCTGGTTATGCTTTATATGGTCCTTCTACCGTTTTTGTATGGTCTACGATTGGACAAACAAACCTATATAAACTCGTTGGAAATAAATTTATATTAGATAAAGAAAATATTCACATCCCAAATGTCGGGAAATATTATAGTGTCAATGAATCTAATCGTTATAGATGGTTTAATGATAATATAAGAAAATTTTTTAATGATCAAATTAGTTTAGGAAAATCTAATCGTTGGGATGGTTGCATGGTTGCAGACGTTCATAGACTATTATTGAAAGGAGGAAGTTTTTCATATCCTAAAGATGAAAAATCTAAAGATGGAAAATTACGTCTTGTGTATGAATGTTATCCTATGTCTTTCATTATTGAAAATTCAGGTGGTTTCGCTATAACAGAAGATAATATTCAAATATTAGATATTGAATTACCACAAAATATTCATCAAAAATCATCAATATTATTACTTGGAAAACAAGAACTTATTAATTTTCAAAATTATTAGTTATCTTATCCTTGACTAAATAATAATATTGTGGATGACGTAAATATTTATTTAACAAAATAATGTCATTAAAAATTTTATTCTCATTATCGTTCTTTCTTGGATATAACATGGGATATTCTTGTGCATTCAATTCTAATGCACGAATTTTTACCGTTGTTTGTAAATTTTCTAAAATTTGTAATAAAAGTTTCATTTGATAATTTTTATTAAAGAAATGTTTATACTATTTACAAAAATTGATACATAATTTTATGAAGCTATCAATTACATTCAATAAAGGATGTCCCGACAAAGAATATTGTATAATTCAATACAATGTCGTGAAAAAATCTCTAAATTACGGAGTTTGCGACGAACACCCAGAAGGAGATTTTTTTTGTCTCAATATAATGTGATAAGAGCAAATTATATTGAATATCTTAGAGATCAACAACAGCATCAAAATAAGTCTTGGATTCGGAAAATTTGGGATAGACTTCATAAGAAGCGCGTAAGATTTGCACTCAAGACTTCTCATACATAATATCACTACGTAATATTATTTTTTCGCCTGATTTAAGAAGTGAACCCTCATGTAATATATTATGTTTAAATACAAGTAATTGTCCTTTTTTAGGTACTATTGGAGTTAAAACTAAATTATCTTTTAATTTATTTTTTATCATTTTTCTATCATGATGGATAAATGTAGTTTCTCCTCCATCAAATCCTTCATTCAAATAAATCAAAATTGTAAAAAAAGATTTTTTATTTCCATCTTTTCTTTCTCCATCATAATGCTCTTTGAAATACTCGCCATCATTATATTTGTAAAATATTGTATGTTTATACAATCCAGATAATTTGAATACTCCATTAGTCATTGTTTTTGGAATTATATCGATTTCTCTAAATTTCTGCCACATTTTTTCTATAAATTTTGAATCTTCTATAAATGTTCTACTATTATTGCGAGTTTCGGTATCAACGCTTTTTTTCATATCGCCAACTGGAGCTTTTTGAAATTTTTTATTTTTTATCATGTCTAATATTTCATTACATTCTTTACAAGATAAAAATTTATCTATTGTAAATGCTAATTTACCATTATTTTCATCACCTGGTAATTTTATTATATTTACATCCATTAGTGTTATTATAATAATATAAAATTATATTATTATATACTTCATTGGAATTTTTAAGCGTATAATTCTTTCCACGATTTGTAATGAACTATAAATGCTAATATTTCAACAACTCCATCTGTACCAATTAACCATCCTATCTTATACATTCTCCAAAAATAAATGGAAAACGCAAGCCAAGTAATCCAACTTGCTAAACTAAACATCCAAGCAAGCTTTTTACCTAAAACATCAGTAATATATCCCATCATAAAACCGAAAAAACCGTAAAAATAAGCACATAATCCCAATAGAACAAATCCATATTTAAGAAGTGGCTCCGATGTGTCCGTCCATGATTCCATAGATTTTCCATTCAGGATAATTAGAACAAAATAATAATTCAAAAAAGTAAAAACCGTTCCATATATCAATCCCATAGATAAATTATATTTCATCGTAATCCAGTACCACGAGGTCATGTTTGTTAAATTTACATAGTTATAATACAAAAATTTTATATCAATTTTTATTATAATTTTATAAAAAATATAATAATTTAACAACAGACATGTCCATCGCCACCAGCAGCCTCGCCACCAGCAGCCTCGCCACCAGCAGCCTCGCCACCAGCAGCCTCGCCACCAGCAGCCTCGCCACCAGCAGCAGCAACATCACAGCCCACTCGCAGTGTGGTATCATTGACGAACGCGCGGTACATGTCATCAACCTCATGATACTTCATCGTCTCCAATTTCAGGACGTAAATGAGTCCTTGCAATACATTTTGCATATCCAAATAATCCGCGGCTTGAATGCAAGTAGCCAAAAACTTATATGGTATCCTTGCACAAGGCACCACGTAATTTTGCTTAACGTTCAAACGGTCAATATTGTTAATAATCTTTATAAAAAATTCTATAACGTCTGAAGTCAAAAATTTAAATTCTAACCTCGGAATCTGAATATCTTCATCCTCAGAACGATCTTCCAACATCATAGACCACGTAGTACTTTCATTTATAATTTTCGGTGTAATAATAACTTCAACTTCATCATAACACATGATTGAGACTCTCTGATCCAACTTGGACAGTGCCATTTTGATGACTTATACATATAATATTAACCTAGAAAAATATTATATCAATTTTTATTATGATTTTATAAAAAATATAATAATTTAACAACAGACATGAGTCTCACCGCCAGCAGCCTCGCCGCCAGCAGCCTCACCGCCAGCAGCCTCGCCGCCAGCAGCCTCGCCGCCAGCAGCCTCACCGCCAGCAGCCTCGCCGCCAGCAGCAGCAACCTCACAGCCCACTAGCAGTATGGTATCCCGGGAGAACGCGCGGCTCAATTCCTCAACCGTATGATACTTCCTCATCTCCAATGTCAGGACGTAAATGAGTCCTTTCAATATATTTTGCATATCCAAAAACGCTGCGGCTTGAATGCAATTAGCCAAAAACGTATATGGCTTCTTCATACAAGATGCCACGTAATTTTTGCGAACGTCCAAACGATCAATATTGTTAATAATCATTATCAAAAATTTCATAACATCTGAAGTAATATATGGTTCTACCAACGGAATATTGACAACATCTGAACCATCTGTAAAATCTTCTATCAAACGATCCATCACAACACTTTGTTTCGTAACATTCGGTTTAACATTCTTAATTTCAATACCATCCTTACAAATGATAGTGACCTTCGGCAATCTGGGGGATGTCATTTTGTGGCTTTATTCATATAATATTAACCCAGAAAAATTTTATATCAATTTTTTTTTGTAGCGAAAATGTTCTAAATACTTCAGTTTTTTTTTAAAAAAATATTTTTATCACCAATTTCACTACATTAAGAAAATCCGTTAAAGGGGGTTATCCCAAAATGGTTAAAATCCTTTCCCAGAACCCGTTTAAAATCGATTCTGAGCCATTATTTGAGACTTTAAAATTTTTTTGATCAAAAATTGATTGATTGGAAATTTTTACAAAAAAATTGATTATGAAATAATTATGTTTGTATTGTAAAATAGTATTGATGTCTGGAGAAAGCGTAGCCCATCATATTCCAATAAGTGATATATTTTGTTCTATATGTAGAACACAATTTAATAAAAATGATATTGATTTAATGAATGGAACTATTAAATTTGTAAGAACCGTATGTAATCATATATTTTGTAATGAATGTTGGATGAGATATGAACGACTTACAAGTTCTATTCTAACTTGCCCTTATTGTCGTAATCAACTATCTGATGGACCTATTCCCATCCCTTGTGATGACTTAATAGAATTTAATATTCTATCCGATATGGAAAGATTTGTAATTTGGTTTAATACTCATATTCCAGCTGAATTAAGAACTACTCCTGAAGCAGATATTCTAAAACAACGTATTATTAGTAAAATTGAAAGTGGGAAGAAATTTAATCATATTATCTGCCCACAAAATGGAGAAATTATTAGAGATGAATCGGATATTTGTTATCATCCAATTGTTATTCAAACTTTTATTGATTATATGTGGAAAACAAAAGAACAAGCTAAAATGATGTATCCACTTGACCAAATTACGCCAACATACTCCCAAATGTCTAAATCTGATGGCTTAATACATAAAGAACTTCCACCTGATACATTATGTTCCGCGACAGGTGAACGTATTGGTTATGGTAATAAATATGCTATATGTAGCAATTGTAATGCTTATTATATGTATAGGAATATTCATTATGTTATGAGTTATTATCATCAAAAGAAATTATATCATATCAATCGTAAAAAATGTACTAAATGTGATGAACCCATATATCCAATTCATAAAGATAACACTATTTTTGGTAGAAAATATAATGAAGCTTATCATAATTACAAGAAATGTCTTCATATAATGGATAATGCCAAAAAAACTAATACGTATAAACATGAAATGAAGGGTAATTATGAAGAAGCATTCACAATATTACTTGATATGGATAAAGAAGCAAGAACAAATATTAGAAGAAATATGGAGTACTTCCAACAATTTGAAGTAAAAATGGCAGAAGATTTAAAGTCGATATCTCCTGAATTACTCGATTCTAAAATAACTGAAATATATGTAAATGCTGGAGCAATGCAACATTATGGTAAACATTTTTATGAATTAGTAGATGAGCCATTTTTTTTGAATACTCCTCCTCCTCCCCCAAGATATGGATATGAATATATGATACCTTCCCGTATACTAAAAAAATTTGCTTATAATGATATGGCTGTTGAAAATAATAGACTAGAAACTTTACTAGAATATGGTTTGTCATGGATGCCATTACCAGATGCAATTATTGATTCTTCTAAAGAAGTTATAACAGTTAAACCATATTTTTTAGCTACAAGAGAAGCAAAAATTTGGAGAGAACCGATTAGTTCCAGGGTAAAATTTGGATTGATTACTAAAGCAGTTCAATATATTCCGGAAATGTTTAATTTTGTAAATAATGATTTGAATTTAATAATGGTATCAGGAGCTCATTGGTCAGGTAATGTTAATATTGAAGATTTTACTGCTAATGGAAATTGGGGAACATTTATTGGTCCTTTAATCTCCTCTCATTGTTCTACCATGAAGCCAAATTGTCGTGAAGTAGCTCAGTTTACAGAAGATAAACGATTTATGTTATATATGTCTGAACAAGGATTTCAATATAAATCTGATACACGTCCTAATAATTGTAATGATTGCGGTTGTAAAACAAGTTGTAATTATTCTATTTCATTATGGGATAGAGACATGGAATGGAAATTTATTTTAACATCGGAGTGTAAAAGATTAGATTTTATTAACCCTGATTGTAATGGAACTATAAAACTAAATATTGTAAACGCCGATAAGATCGCACAATTTGATATATTATCTTCTCTAATTGAAGAAGAACCTAAATCTGATTTTATTATAGGATACCTTAAAAGCTCTAGAATGAGTGGTTATAATATAAATGTTATATGGATAATAATTGATATACATAAAGATCAACTTTCTATAGCAAAAACAGAAGAAGAAAAATCTCTCTTAAAAGATCGCATTCAAAAACGAGAAGCCGAGTATTTAACTTATCTATAATTTTTGATGAAATTATAAATATAATAAGAATTTTTAAGGTCTATATAATTGTGTATTTGGTTTTGTTCCTGTAAATATTTCCCAAATACAACTCGTATATGTTTGACAATGTGCTTTGTCTTTAGTTTCTTCTGAACATAATAATGAATATATTTTATGTGAATGTAAAAATAGTTTAGTAATATCATATACATTTTTAACATTTACTTTTTTATTTACGGGTATATAATCTACTACTGTCCATTTTTTAGTAAAACTTACTATACATCCAACATCACTAATTTTTAATGTTGAGTCATCATTTATTAAACTCATAAGAAATTTATTTATATTTTGAATTTGTTTACTATTTAAAATTGTAATTTCATTTACAAAATTTTTTGTTAAGTTATTTGTATTTATTATCCCTTCTAAAGGGTCCAACCCTGCCATTGATTCATATTCTATAGTAAAAAATTTTAAATCTTTCCAATTAGATATCCAATATTTTTCATTTGGAATAATGTCTTGAGATATATAACAAACTAATAATAAGGAATGAACTCCACAAGTTAATATCCATAACCCTAAAATTTTGTTATCCATATCATTTCTATCTATATTCCAATATAAATGTTGCATTGATTTATTTGGTTTAAAATGATAAATAGAGTCTTTATCATATTCATAATATTCTTTTAATGATATACATTCTGCACAATCATAACACAATTTATCCGACTTTGTATCCGGTATTTGAGAACAAGGAGCATTATATTTTCCATCATTTATTAAACAAAGTTGTTTTGGAACATCTACGGGATATAAAAACACCCCCCCTTTTTTCTTCGTTGTTAATTTTTTTTTTGATTTTTTTATTGACTTTTTACGATATAGTTTATTTTTTGTATTTCTTAAACCTTTCTTTGTTTTTTTATTCTTTTTTGTTTGTGTTCTAATATTTCTTTTTTTAGGATTTATTCTCATTTATTTTTATATAAGATAAAAAATTATTAGAAATTGAAATTTATATATTAAGTTGCACACATATAGTTAAAATTACAATATTTTAATTTTATAAAAAATATTTACATCATTTTCCCAACATTAAGAAAATCCGTTAAAGGGGGTTATCCCAAAATGGTTAAAATTCTTTCCCAGAACCCGTTTAAAATCGATTCTGAGCCATTATTTGAGACTTTAAAATTTATTTTTATCAAAAATGAATTTTACGAAAATATTATTTTTGAATTATCCATATCTACGATCCATAAAATATTGTAATTTATCTTCATCCATATTATCTATTATCCATTCTAATGCATTGATATATTTGTTTTTGTCATCATCTTTTTCAATCAAGGATTTCCATTTATTTATACAATCTATTGGTATTTGGTGAAATTGTGGTAGAGGAAATGATCTATCATTCATCTTTTGATAAAAAACAGGACTACTAAATTTTGTATTTATTCTACCTTTAAATTCATTTACATTTGAAATAATTTTATATCTCTGGTTTAACTCGTATAGGATTTTCTCTAAATTTTCTTCAATAATATATAAATTGATTTTTTTTTTATTTCCAAGTATTTCTAACAAATATAATGGTAATTGATTCTTATTGGTAAAAAAATCATATACATTAACATCTGTATATAGTAAAACATCGGTAACGTCCAATGTATTTTTTTGTAATGATATTTGTTTCTCTTCGTTATTTAAATTATTCCAAGCATTTATAAATTTATCATCTAAAATATATCTATTATATTCATGTTTTGGAACCAAATATGTAATAGGAGACTCAAATATAGTTTTTAAATCATGTGGAATTTTTTTACAAAAGTCATTCAAATATTCAATTTCATCCTCATCGATAAGATATTTCATTATAAATATTATCTCTTCCTTATCGTCAATGTCTAACGCATCAATATCAATATTGTATATTGATAAAATGTTTTTTATAAACTCTTTTTGGGAAATTTTATTATCACTAAATGTTTTTACAAGATCGGAAAAATAATTTTCAACTAATGTGGTAATTATATCATCTAATTTCATTTACCATTGTTTATCTATTTATTTCTAAGTAGTAATTTTTTTATTTCATATTAGAAAAAATAAATTATGAAGTGGAGTTGTAGTTAAAAATACAATATTTAATTTTATAAAAAAATATTTACACCATTTTTCCTACATTAAGAAAACCCGTTAAAGGGGGTTATCCCAAAATGGTTAAAATTCTTTCCCAGAACCCGTTTAAAATCGATTCTGAGGCATTATTTGAGACTTTAATTTTTTTTTTTATCAAAAATTGAATTGAATGATTTTTTATTATTTTTTATTATTTTTTTGAAAAATAATAAATATTATAAATTATTTTAGTTTGGCTTCAAGATACAAGGACAGCTTGATTCATCACCTAAATAAATTTTAAACTCATCTTTTCCCAATCCGTAACATTCACATATCGGTCCAGAATTTAAACAATGAATATACTCTCCATGTTTCTCAAAATCATAACCTAATGGTAAACTCTTATATGGACATTCGGGAAATATATTTTTATATAATAAACGTTTTTCATTAACATATGATTTGTTTAATTCAATTACCCATTTACGTTCTATATTGGGCACAACAAAATTAATACAATCTTCCGTCCATTCAATTAATAAATCAACCCTACAACATTTTTTATTTTGTGGGAATAAATAATCAGTTATCACCATTTTTTCAAAATCATAATGTGCTATAATTTTAAAACCACTTGCAACATCAATTACTAATATTGGTACTTGTTTATATGATTTTTCCTTCATTTGAATAACTCTAATATCATTTTCAAATTTATAAATAATATCCTTCTTTTGGGATGACATGTTTGATAATATATCATCACGATTACGTTCTTGATGTCTATTATTGATACTCTTCAAATTTATATCCCATTGAATCCATCTCTCATGAATCGAATCCATAATATATATATTTTTAGATTTTATATATTGTTTATAAATTCTAATCAATTTTTATATTTATGTAGTTATATGTAATTAAAAAATGATATTTCTAAAAGTAAAACTTTTTTTATCCAAAGTAAAATAATAGTATACAAATATTTGAATATAATAAAATCTTAATTATGATGAACACATTATAATAACATAATATTTTTTAGGTTGTTATATTACCCACTTGATATATTTTATTTGTTATAAACATATCATTACATTAAGCTGAAATTATGTATAAAATGATTATGTAATCAGATGATTTATATTTTTATTGAGTAACCAAAATTTTTATATTTTTTGAAATTTGGTTAAAATATTTTCAATGTGATATAAAAATTTATATCGATTTTTAATTCCCACATATATGTTATAAATTTATATAGAGTAACCAAAATTACAAAATTTATATTTTAAAATTACCAGACTTGGATTAGAACATATTATACATTTTAATGAATTTGAAATTGAAAAACATTAATTTTTTTGTAGATAATTTTACTAATTACCAAATTTTCAAAATCCTGCTCAAAATCGCCTTTACTCTGAAAAATCGTATTTTTGGCTATTTTTGTCTCCTTATTTTTCACTTATGATGCGGTATATTTAATCTTTTTTATAGAAATAATGGAGTATATCTTAACATCGTTTTTTTCAATATTTGGAAAAATATGGAAAATATTTATCCAAAATTTAATATAAATATATATAAAATTTTGGCTTGTGTAACATTCTCACGTTTGTACCCATTGCGTATCCGTTTTGTTACCAAAACAAAATGTCAGTTTCTTTAAATTGGTTGAAATTCTCAATGTAGACGTTGTTGGGGATAATAAAAAAACGTAAAATAAATTCCTTATTTTTTGTACCCATTGTTACCATTTCCAATCATCCTTCCTATATATATATAAAATAAAAAAAAAACATATTT